>Ga0116228_10001608_pt1 | contig 18909 bp, 13 predicted proteins | sample S1TSphfallax_2_FD_89694 | JGI IMG/M metagenome (GOLD analysis project Ga0116228, IMG submission 89694) | Host-associated microbial communities from peat moss isolated from Minnesota, USA - S1T2_Fc - Sphagnum fallax MG | ecosystem: Host-associated > Plants > Peat moss > Unclassified | place... | reverse complement strand
TTACCTAAATGTCACAGATATTTCAACTGTATATAAGATGTAGCAAAATTGTGGTGAAACAAAAGATACCCACCAACAACTGATCCCATTTTGCTGCATAACAACACTTGCAATTGAATAGCTGCCTAGACAAGTGCATCTTCATCCTATGACTATGCCTTGTAGATTAATGCCCCACTCACATTACACCAGCCCATCCCATACCAAATAAGAAAAGAGGAGTAGAATGAAAAGAAAAGCCAATGATACATGGAGAATGTCAAGCAGTTGCATTGAGTTTATAACTCCAACACAATAGTGCTTTCCTTAGAAATGACAAATCAACAACATAAAGTATGCCCACCTTTTACATGGAGTAATTGTGTTGCACATTGCCATAACCATTAAAAATTTGATAACTTTAGGAACTTTCACCATGATAGCCCTCATTAACTCTGGATCTGCATAATGAACAACTTTACTAGTATTGAATGTGTTTTCCTACAGTTGTGAAATCTTCACCCCTAAATCGTTCAACTTCATCATCTTGATCTTTGATCAAGAAATGGGACTTTGCAAGCCTTTTCAAAACCTAACTGTGCTTTTCTACATACAACTTCAATGACCTAAGGTGGACTTGAACATCTAGCCACATTTAAGAGGCCAATAGAACATCAGTGAAGTAATTATACCATTTGACCACCACACATGGGTAGGTGAATGTGTTGTGGGTGAAATAGTCGTTGGTCAATTTGATTGTAACACATCTATTTTCTTGGAAACAAGCTTGACACAAGTCATGTTCTTTGCAAAATGGACAAATTCACAATGCTTATCAATATATGTTGAATGGGTCACCATCAATTGGTAAGATAACAAGAGGAAAAACACATGAACTGATAATACAAATGCATGGAGAAGTTGTTACATGGATAGACCAAATCAAGCAAAAACTTTGTTTGGGAGGGGGAGTTCTTGTACCAACATGTCCTTGATTTGGATTGACAACGGATTCAGACTACGATGAGTAAGAAACTATTGATTTTGAAAATTTGGATGGGCCCACTAATTCTCTTTGTCAACTCATCTATTTTCGTTAACTTGTTGATTTGTAATTTGTACATTGATACCTTTGTTAATGTTTTTCGTCCTAGGTCCTGAAAGCCCATAATTCCTCCCAATTGATCATGAATTGTTTGCATAGGATTCATAGACAGCCCAAATTCATCATTCTCAACTAGATCCTACAATCTAACTCTAGAAACACCTTTTCTATAGGAAGATTTTCTAATGAATTGGGTGCATTTCTTGCACCCTCAATTATTCATCGTGGGTTTTGCATTGCTTCCTATTTTGTAATTTCATTCATTTTTCCTTTTGTAATAGTTCTGACCACCTACAATGATTGAGTAATGCCTATGTCTAGCAAACCTATCAGTCAACACCATTCTTAATGTATTACTACTATATATCCCCAAAGTCTGATTACTACTTTGATCAATTTGCTTTTTCCAGCTTTAATAACAACCTTAGACATTTCTTCTACCTATCACACAAGTAAAATCTGAAGTTGAGATAATTATCCTTTCAACAGTTAGAAGTATTATTTCCCTCACCTATTTCCCAATAAGTTTACCATCGATATCAATATTTTCTTCAAATCTTTCCTTTCAAACAATTTTCTTTTAATAAAAAGAAACTACAAAATTTATTACTAACACAAACTCAAAAATAAACATATTCATAACCAACCAATCTTAAACCAAAAAATTATCAAAAATTCTTCCCCGAAACATTACAATGTCTCATATAACAAACAGCCTTGTGTTATAGTTTCTGGCTCTTGTTGCAGAGGGCCAGGGTGAACCAGCACCTACATGGTATTGTATCTTGAGTGAAACATATTAATGACTATATTCAATCTGAGATATGTTATTTTTGGATTGGGAGGCTCATTTAGTCTAGGATTAGGGGATTTTTTTAAAACTTGGTTTGTAAATTTTGGTGATTTTTCATTTTCTTAGCAATTTTTTCTAATTTACAGTAAGAAATTCCCCAAAAAACCCCCAATTAGGGTTGGATATTTATAATATTTTTAGAAGAAATCTGGGGCATCACTGCAGTGCTTTTCCTCTCAATTTGGTGATGTTGCATTGATTGCAAGCATCTCAAGATATAGCATTAAATGGTGTGAGAATCTGTTTAAAACCAATGGCCTTGATCCAAGGCAAACTGTGATGAATAACCTTTATTTTTTAATTTGCAATTTTTTTGCGAAAAAACAGGGAATATGTGGCCAATTTTTAAAAAACTTTTGACCTTTGTGAAATGTCAGACAAAAAAAGAAGTCCCCATTCACTTGAGGCTTTAGGGAGAGTAGGGTGGTACTTCATAGCAATACATATATAAATCTAGCCATTGAAACTGTAGGAAGTAGAAAACAATCTATTGGCAAGTTTTTAATGCACATAAGAGTCCACGTTGTCTTTTCTTTTCATTTTCTTTTCCAGTTTTTCTAATTTTGCAAAATGTGATGATGTCTTGTTACAGAAACAAATTAAACACCGAACGTTTTCCAAGTTTTTCTCAAAATGTTATTTCACAAAAATATCAAAAGTTTGCCTCTAAAAAACATTATCATATACTGGGACCAGGTTAGCTTTTCCATTTTTTAAACTAAAAAATTGATTGAGCTGTTCCAAAAAAAGAAAAGTTAGTCAAATTTACACTACAAAACCACAATTTCCCAAAAGATTGCCCCATTGTTTTGCCCAATGAAAACAAAATTCTTGAGGAAAAATTCACTCAACGTGACTAGCCATATTTCGCACAAATGGGAAAAAGAAAAAAAGAAAAGGGGAATATTCCTTTTCAGGTACACTTTTGTGAAAAGAAAAATGGCCAAATTTCAAAGAAAAATGTTTTTCGAAAAAAACAATTGAGCACATTTCCACTCCATTTGGAGGGGTGAGGGGGGCATTTTTTGTACTAGCTTTTTTACTCTCTGGACAGATTCTAGAAGCCTGTTGTAATTCAATGCTCAATCCCACTTGGGATGTGCACTTACGACGTAGCATTATAAATTTTGGAAAGGAAAAAGCGCTGAATGGTATGACTTGCAACAAGTCCAAGCCCACACATGTTGCACAAAGTGTCGCACATTGAGGTCCTGCAGTGCTCGGCTGATGACATGACATGTGGGAGGCTGGCAAGTATGCGGATGTGATCTTGCCCACACTCGTGCCGGACTACATACTTCATAAAGAGCGTTTTTCTTGAAGGACATCGCGAGCCTGGTAGCATTCGCATTGTTAAGATGGGACCTAGTCTGGTCCACTTGTACTGACTGCATTAATACTACTAGTCATCAAAGTGCTAATTTGGTGGCCTATAATTTCGGACTAGCCACTAGTTGCAACCTGGTTTTGATGCAACAGTGCACTTCAACAGCTCGAAATTTCTGTCTGTGTGGAACTCTTTTCTTGTTGTGTGATTTTGAAAGGAGTCTTCGTCAAGAAGTTGTAGTTTTCATTACCAGTGCAGTAATGAATTTTGGATAGGGATTTTTAATTATTCAGTTGTTTTTTCATGTGAAGAATTTCTGTAGTTTGATTTGGTTGAGATGGGTAACTCCAGCCACTGCTGAATTATCGGTTGGAGAAATAAAGGAGCGCATCGATAAGATCGACGATGCTAACAAGACCTTGAGCACCACCGTATTGGAGGGCGATCCCCGCTATATCTCCTTCAGCGCCGAGATAAAATTTGTCCCCGTGGGTGACACCAGATGTGAGGTAGTCTGGACCGCAACGTACGAGCCTGTCGGAGACATGGGCCCCCCTGAGCACATCAAGCAGATGCTCGTTCTCGTGTTCAAATCTCTTGAGTAAGCCGTTCTGTCAAGGAAGACTTTGTCACACACTGAGGTTGATCTGGCTGCGTGACCGGATGCAAATGCGATGTGTGCAAGCGCGCTGACGTATTGCTACCCAAATATGTACGGGAAGCCTTCGCTACATCCGCGTTTCTTAACGGACATGGTGAAGCTGGGAACATCCGTGCCGTCAAAATCGGCCCAAGTACGAAATTTTTCCCTTGCAGGCTTTTCGCAAGTAGCCTTCTTGCACACTAATTATTCAAGAAACATAGAGTTGTCATTCCAATAATCTCGCCATACTTCCTGTGATCAACAACTCAGAGAACAAAAAAAGTCCTGCTGAAGCCTGTAGTCTGATGAATCTGAGTAGTCGATGATGTGCGGTGTTTCCTGATGTCGAGGAAGTGAGCGAGTGCATGGATTTCGTAGACGACGCAAACAAGACATTGGGGTACACGGTGCTGGAAGGCAATCCCGGGTATGACTACTTCAACGTCGGCTTGAAATTCGCCCTTGGAGCAACTGCCGGTACCACTGACGCAACATTGGCCACCACTTACGTTCCAATGGCCGACATGGGACCGCTGGAGCACGTCAAGGACGTCTATATCAAGGTGCTCAAAGCCTTCGTCAGTGCTACCAAGGCCAATTAATTGGCAGCTCAAAGTCGTGTGCTTGTGCTTGGAATCGTATGCTGATGCTCATTGCGATATACCATTCTAGTCACTGATGCTCAGAGTTAAATAGTTCTCAAAAAGGGGTTTAGGGTTGTTCACTCCAACCCTAAACAGTATACCCAAAAACAACACTAACGCCTTTTTGAGAATTATTTAACACCAAGCATCAGTGACAAGAATGATATATTGCAGTGAGCATCAACATATGATTTCAAGCACAAGCACACAAGCCAATAAATTGGTAGAATTTTAAAAATGCCGTGATTTTGTTTCATGGCAGGAGGTACCTTATGTGCAAGGTGCCACCTCTGTTGCAGTAGAAATTTTATTGAGGGTAAGGTGCCTTCTACATACACAAATAATGCTGCCAGGTCTTGATAACAATACTAGAATAGCATATGGTCATTTGTCAATATTTTGAAGTGTTTTTTTTATATTAAAAATTTTGGATTTTTCAAAAGTAGTAATGTTTTCATTGGGAAACACATTGTATAATATTACAAAATTCTTTTTCCAGGTTTTCCTTCAAAAGTTTTTTTGAAAAATAATGAAAATTCACCACGACAAAATCATTTCTGAGGCATTCACAATATAAGGGCTTGTTGTGTGGCAAATGTGCCAGCATGAATTTTCAAAATGTACCACTATGAGGAGCTTATCTGGAGGGAAAAGTGGAACGAACATTCTTTGTTGCACAGGTGACACCAAGAATGCCTGCCATAGAAACCAAAAGGGCTTTCCACCAAAGTGCCCTGTAGTAGCAAATCTTTGCACCATAAAGCTCTAGGGTAGTGACAAACTTGTGGTTTAAATCCCATGGAAAACATTCTACCATGCAAGTTATCCTCCAATTACACTAAGAAATAATGATCAGGTTTTTCCTAGTAGAGTAAATCCCCAGGACAAGCATTCCCAAAATAAAATGCCCAGGATTAGACTGCAATTGAATTCAACCTCGCATTTTGGAAATGTCTCCAATCCATGGATTTATCCATTGTAAAGCATGAGGTGAAGTGATCATGAACCTAAGCATATGTAAATGATAAAGTGTAGGATGAGGAGGATTTTTGCACATAGTCGGTAAGAGTGAGAAGGATCTTAATTTTCCAAATATGCATAAAACCCTTCCCACTCTTAAGGAGTACACAAAATGTCCCTCCTCTTCTCTACAAGGGATATTCATGAATGTAATGTGCCTTCTAAGTACACAAGGACATTTCACCAAGTGCTTTATACATAGAGTAGGAAATGGTTTGTGTCTTAAAACCTTTCTCCTACATTAGAATTTGTGAATTTTTTAAAAAACATAGCAAGTCAAAATGGTGTCAAAATGTAGAATACAAATATTTTAGTTGAAGGTGTACATGAGTGAACATCTTGGTTCTGTATGTTGGATGTATTGTGCATTAGACTAGGTAATTAGGATGAGATTAATATGGATGATAAAACCTTAAAAATCTTTTGGTTCTCAGCTATGATTTCGAGATTATGCTTATTCAAATCTTTGAGTTAATTAATTTGATCAATATGTATATATTTTTGGTTTATTTTTTGTTGAAGGCATCTTACAATCATTGTTCATAATGTATTCCTTCATGGTATCAAAACTAGGTTACCAACATAAGGATATCAGTATCATATTTATGATTACATGAACCATAAGTTGGTCGATACTAATGTTAGTCAATTTGGACTCAATAACAAAAAATGTAACAAGCTTGAGGGTGTTTCATATGAAGCATACAAGACTAAAGTTAAGACCATTTTTAGATCAAAAGGTTTGAAAGAAATAGTGATTATCTCAATGAATCCAACTCAATGACCCATGATGGGGTGATAGTGACACAAGTGCAATTTGCTAACATGAGATTGAAAGTTAATAAAATATTTATTTTGTTAACTAAGGATGATTTTCTAAAAGCAATAGAAATTTTAAAGGATTCCAACATTAAATAACGTGCATTGGCTACCATGTTTGGGACACAAGATGTTACAAAAAAATTAAACTTGTACATCAAATTTTATGATATGGAAATTGACAATTTGACTCCCGACCATTTAAAGTTGAGAATTGACCCGATTTCCTTGTTTGTAGGTGGCGTGTGACATATCATTGGAAAGCTCTCAATGAGGGCTACAACTTTCCTTTGAACCTCATCTCAATCCGAGGTCTGCACTTGAAGTTATGGGCCCCCAAAGTCGCGGGAGTCCCAACTTTGGTAATTTCGGGATTCCTATTTGCGAATCCTAGGACAAAATGACATTTGGATGTGGGCTTCGTGGAGAGGCACATAATATAATATACTATAAGGGGGAAGGTGGTGGCTTCACCCCAAGTCCGGGCCATGTTGAATCTTGAGAGTTCAAGTTGCTCGTGGCTCGTCCTAACACCAAAAGTGCTCCAACTATGCATTAATCACCTTGTGTTGGTTTTGTGTAGGTTCGTGTGAGTAGTTGAAGCTTGTCATTCTTCCTAGTCCCATCTCAGAGCTCCAACATGCCCTTCTACCCCTCCAAAATGTTGCAAGTCAGGGAGCGTGCCCTGATTGTTTACTCTTATGCAGTTTTCAATTTGGATTCACATTTGAATCCCTCAAAGAGTTGGGAGCGCATCACTTAGTCCAACCAAATTTAACCAAAATACACTAAATTAACTTAATTTAACTTAAATATTTTGAATTAACCAAATTTAACCAAGTTTTGTGTAAAAATTTTAATTTCATCAAATTTTGCCAAGTTTAACTGAATTTAACCCAAGTAACTTAATTTAGGCAAGTTTAGCCTAAAGATTCAAGTTTAACCAAATTTAATCAATTTAATCAATTTTGGCCAATTTAAACCTAAATAACATATTTTAATTAAGTTCAACCAAATTTAACCTAAGTAACATACTTTATTAAATTTAACCAAATTCAATGTAAAAAAAAATTCTAATAAAGTTTAACCAAATATAACCAAATATAGTGTATTGCAACCCATTTAAACCAAGTTTAACCTATTAGAACCTAATATAACCAAGTCTAATTTAAGTAATTTAACCTATTTTAGCCAAGTTTAATGTAGTATGGCATAATTTAGCCAATTTTGATTTAATATAACCAAGTTTAACCAAAAAATTGAATTTAAACCAAGCTTAACCTAATTCAACTTAATCTAAGCAAATATAACTTAGTATAGCTTGGTATAGTCTAATTTAGTTTAGTTTAACCAAGTTCAACCTAGTATAACCTAGTGTAACCAATTTTAAGTTACTTTAACATAGTTTAAACCAATGTTGGGTGGTCTTCATATTTTTCAAGAACCACCAATTACAATTCTTTATGCCTCTAAGTGGAAACTAGGTCAATTCTTGATTTTAAAAAATAATTAGTGTTGGAGAGAATTGACCCGCTTTCTAGTATTTTCAAATATATATATATTATAATCCAGTTCTCAAAGTACTCAGTCTTCACTCATTTGAAAATAATTGGTTTTCAAAACTCATTATCACAAATCTGATTTTCAATTTTTTTTAGATCATAAAACATAAGGAATAAAAACAAATCTTACTTATTGGAATTTTTCATAAAATGACCTTACTTTGATCCCTCTTGGAGCCCTTCTTTCATTTCTTAACCCATTTTCAAGCTCTAAGCTCATTATAGTAAAGTAATGATTTTTAAAAAATATGGGTACAAAATGTTGAAACTTAGGATTTAATGCACGTGGTTCAAAAACATTTATAGCTACACTACAACCAACATCACCAATGAACATTACTAATTAATTGAAGGTGATTAGTAAAAGACAAACATGATGAAATTTGAATTTTCAGTTCCCATTGAGCTCCATTTAAGTCCATTGGAGTTTTTTCATTGGGTTTTAAAATTTCATCCTTTTTATGATTTTGATTTTGTTTTTACTTTATGGAAAACTCTATTACTTATTGGCCTGAGAATTGGACTCGAGTTCAACCCATGTATGGGAACCAAGGTCTTAGTTTTTTTTTAAAAGTCATTGAGATTGGATTTTACAAAAATTAATTCTTACTTTTGGGAGACCCTATGGGTTGGTTTTTAACCCAATTCTCACCAAATACGATACATGGTAACACTCAACCTAAGAATTGGACTAAAAATTAAGATGAGAACTGAGTCCCCCTATTAGAACTGCCCAACATTGGTTTAAACTTAAATAGTTATGTAGCCTAAGTTAATTTAAGTAGCCCAAAGGTAAACTAGGTTACTTAGGTTTAACCTAGGAAGACCTAAATTTGCTTTAAATAGTAAATGGAAGCCTAAATTAGATTATTGGGTGGCTTGGGTCAACCTAGGGTGGTGTAAGTTAACCTAGGTTTTTTAAAATTATTCTTCATATGTTTGTGATCATTTCATTTGTTACAAAAAAATGTGGTTGAATAATGGTAAAGGCATTGGCCCTTCAAAATGAAATTGAGGCAATAAAATCTGCTTACTTTCATCTTATGTAGGTTCTTAGGGGAGTTGGGTCATTAGCCTAGCCTAGGTTAAATAACCTTGCATAGTCCCCCTAGGCTTCACTAAAAAAATCTTGTCCATTCAAACCATATAGTTACGATTAAATATGCAACTAATGTCCATATCAACTACTTTTACAACTACAGTTTGGTTAGTCCTATGTGTCATTTTAATCGTAAATGTGTGTGTAATCATATATGTGATTATTGTAGTCACATATGTGACTATAGGCTTGATATAATTGAATGAAGTTGTAAATGTGACTATAATTTGTGACTATTACATGTTTGGATGGAAAAGTAAAATGAAAATGAACATTTTTCATCCAATATTATGAATGGATCCTTGGTCGGATGAAAACCTAGTTATTTTTTCAACTAGTCATAATTATCTTGGCAACTAAGGCCAATAATTTTTCCATTTACAATATTTTTTGATGATTAAAACATATGTGGCATCTTTGAAACTACAATATAATTTGTTTGATAATCAACTTGTGTCTAATTGTTTATTGGTAGTTTTTATTGTTTATTAAAATTGACAGTACAAATTATTATATTTTTAGTAAATATATTTTAATTATTTAATTATATATCATACATGTAAATTAAAATTTATGGTAAAATTACAACTTATTATAATCATAATGAAGTGTGAGATATATATTTAATCAAATAGACATTTAAGATGTCTAAAAAATATATCATTTATTTGATCATAAGACTTTTATCATCATTTTAGATAAATTTTATATATTATATTTGTAAAAATATAAAACTTAAAATTCCATCAAATTCATTAATTATCTAACATTACTAAATGTGATTTAAATTTAAATTTAAAATATTATAAATATTATATATCATATTTACTATAAATGATATTTTCAATTTTTTTTGAAATGTGATAGGTACATTATCTATTTATAAAAAAATATGTGAATTAGAATTATGATATATTATAATCACATTGTATTTTTTTTTAAATGATGAAATGAAGGATTAATTATTAATTGTAAAATAGTTTTATTTATAAATCATGTGCTTGAAAAAACTTTCCAATGAATCATCATTGAAATGTAATTTCAAATTAATGTACATTTTTGGAAGAAAAATATATTTAATTGTGTATGTCATTGAAAATACTTTTAGAATCAATTTAAAATAGCTTAAATAGTGACACATGTCAACAATTCTTAAGCTAGAAATTTATGAAATACCAATAACATGAATTATTATATTGCATAATAATCTACTTAAATAAATATGATTTAAAAAATATTTAACATTTAATTTTAATTATTTAACAAATGTTTCCCAATATTTTATGTAGTTGTATTTGTAGTTGCATAGTCCTAAAACTAATCAATGGATGAAAAGTCCTTGCAATCATAGTGATTTGCAATTACTAGTGTAATTGTACATGCCATGTGGAGTCTTTTACAACCGATTATCTTTTGACACTTATCCAAGGACACTATAGGGTTTGTAGTTGCATGTGTCCGTTGTGATTAAAATTCATAATTAGTTAATAAAATCTTGAATTCATCTTAGGCTACCACATGGCAATAAAACAATAATCAAAATAAATTATAATTTTATTTTAAAATTAAATTTTGGGCATTGAAAATGTCTTGCAATCATGGAAAACATAGTCACAAATGGCATTTACAACTATGCCATTTTTTATATATATGGTAAATACAATGAAATCATATGGATTAATAGTCATGTAGTCATATTTACCATGTTTTGGCATAGTATATCAAAAAGTTTGAATTTTAAAACAATATGGCTATTATGATAGAAGTCTTGATTGATGATAGACTAGTACATGCAATGTTGAATATGCTACCTCCTACCCATGAACATTGGATTCACTCACTTGTGGTTGGTGGCAATCTGCCATCATTTGACAAACTTGTTGGCAAATTAATGTGCAAAAAAAAATGCAGGAACAATTGAGCAAACCACCTTGATGAAAAAACACTAAATTGATTCATGGAATGAAGAAGAATATTATTAACATTGAATCAAAACATGAGAAACAAAAAATATATTAATCAAAAAATAAAAAGTTGTAGTTTGGCTTTTGTTTTGTTTACAAAAAGGAAGGTCCTTTTGTACACGAAACTACCAATACAAAAATATGAAACTAGAAGGAAAAGATAGCTCTAGTTCTAAAAAGAACTTTGTGATTAATGTAGAGGATAGTAACAAAGAGCCCATTATTAATTGTAAGGGTTCCAAAGAAGGATCAACTATATAAGTATTCAAAATGTTTCTAGTTGCCATAAAAAACAACATTGATAAGTCTAACTAGTATTACAATTCAAGTGCTACTCATCATGTCACAAGTAATAAGAGGAAAATAGGTGCATTCATTGAAATAAACAACAAGGCCAAAATGTAAGTTGTAAATAAAAATGATTGTGTTGTAAAAGGCAAGAGTCTTACATCACTACATATGTAGCATGGAGAAATAAAAACTAATATTCTATATGTGCTAAGTCTAATCAAGAGCTGATTATTGATTGGAAATTTTTCAAATGAAAGTTATTTCTTAATATTTGAAAGGAAAAATTGTTAGATTGTGTAAAACAATTCCAAGGAAGATCGTAAGAATTACATTTTGTCTTAAGCAATATTCTTTTGATAATGTAGGCCAAAATGAATCAACCCATGGTGTTTTACATAGCACCCCAATACAATTATTGCAATACCCTTCATAGTGTCCAACCATAGTTAGTTGGCCCCAAAGCATTTCTTGGATACTCGAAAAGGGGTATTACATGTTTTTGGATTAAATAGTGTTGGGTATTGTAGTTGAACTAGATTCATAGAAGCAAGAAACTTTCATTGTTTTGTGCATTATTTGGAATTTTAGATTTCACTATTAATCACATGAAGTTTTGATTAAAAATTATTCATTGACACATATTGGTTACCAAATCATTTGGATATTATTTCAACACATGCATTGGAGATTTTTTTCCAATGCAAATTGTGCATAATTCAATTTGATTTGGTGAAAGGTGTAAAGGGTTAAGCATAAATGAAAATTAAATCACACATATATTAAGTCCGAATATGGGTACAAGTGACAAACCTTTCTTTATTTCCTAGTCTTCTTTTTACAAGTATTTAAGTGCTCCACCATTGTTTCGTGTCGATCCTTCATCCAGTTAATGGAGTTCCCAAACCCATCATCCACCCGATGAAATACCATTCTTGAGTGCAGGGATTCATTGACTTGAGCCAAACAAAGGTGGTGAATGTTTGATCCAACTCCTTGAAAAAATGATGTTGCATGGTCACACAATTCGATGTTACACCCGTGGTACACTCTGTGGTGATTTCGGCCATTGTTTTATGCAAGTGGGCTAGGGTTTGACCCATGGGTGTAAATGAATCTTCTAGCATATTGACATTGTCAAAACAACTATCCTCATCCATGGCCATAAAACCCCCAATGCCAATAATACCGACCTCATTGACCAGATCTTGGGTTGCAATTTTCATCGTCAAATGCATCATCATCCAATTGTAAGTATGTTGAGTCAATAAACATGCATTTCAAACCACAATGGTGAGTTCCATAATATGTGCCACAATACTCAATGATATTCTATGTTGTAAGTTTGGTACACGTCAATAGAACAACAATTTGATGTTTGTGAAAGTTGTCTCACAATGCCCATTTGTAAGTGCAACTTGCATACTCGATGAAAGGGGCATGGATCTTGTAAATAACACCAAGATGGTGTTGGTTTCACACCCACCAAACATCATCACCATCATCCCCCACAAAAGTAAGTGAAATCACATCAATGTGTGGAACCTGATTAACTTTGTCAACATTTGCCACCATAAGTTGTGCCATGACCTTGTTTTTTATGAACCTTTGTTTTTTCATCTTGACTTGGTGCATATAATGTCATGCCACAGTTGTGGTTAACCTCCACACCAATCAGTCAACACTAGTAGAAATTGGCCAAAATGTAACCACTGCATTTACAACTACATGTGATTTGTAGTAATTTGTAACTAGATTTGTGAATATTTGCAACTACAAGACCAAGTTTCAACTATTTTGGTCATTCTCACAACTATGATGCAACTATTAGAAATTTCATCTTATTGGTTGGATTGATTTTACATTTATTTTCATCCAATAATAGGTGACATGTCCCATTAGTCATAATAGTCACTAAATTAATTGCATCCTAAAAGTATTTTATAATGACATAGGGGTGTATGTACTAAAATTATAATATTTGAATTCTAAATCTTAAAATTTTTAATTTTAAGAAATTATTTGACTTGAAAGTTGAAAATTTGAATTCCGAATTATTATTTTGGATTTTCGAAATTAATATTTCAATTCAGAAAATTATTAATTGAGTCATAAAATGAACATTTTATTTTGAATATTATTATTTGAATCTCAAAAATTGACATTTCAATTCTGAAATCTGTTATTTAACTTCAAAAAACTTATTTGATCTAAAAATTGATATTTGAATTCTGAATTACTATTTTGGATTCTAAAATTTATATTTTTAATTCAAAAAACTATTGATTGAGTTTTAAGGGTTTTTTTTTACTAGTGTTATCCATAATAAATCACTTTTATAAATAATTATAAATGATTATGTTTATTAAATCTAAGTTACACTAAATAATTATTGTTATAAAATATATGTGTATATTATCTAGTTTATATTCTTATATTAGAAGAATTAATTAATGTAATTAATGCGACATTACTTTAAAATCATTGCAATTACTTTAGATAAAAATTAATTAGTATGTGCATAATTATTTTTTAATTGAACATAATTATTCACACTCTGTGATTTATAACTTCAAACCTGAATTTCAAATTTAAACTAATTATAGTGTCGTTAAAATAATTATTTTATTTATTTTAATTTCACGAAATATTATATAATATTATTATTATTTTAAAAAATTGATTAATCATCTATGATAAATATAGAGTAATTATGAAAATTAATGTTATGTTTAAGAAATTATTGTATTTATAGTTAATAATTACCAAGAAAAAAAAATTATTTGACCTATAATAATTTTTTGGAAAAATAAATGTAGTTATAAGATAAGTAATGTAATTATTTGAATAATAATTTAAAAAAATTAATGTACGAATTTACTTTCTAATAGCAATTGTTAATTCACTACCTATAATTTTAAAATAATGATTTAAAATAGTTAATTTTTAAATTATAGTCATTAAATTAGTTTGACATTAATTATATTATATATAATTCGATCAGATTCTAAAAGTAATAAATTATTTTCAAATTTTTTAATTATCTAATTATTTATGAGTTATGTATTAATAAATTGTGGATAACTATATAGTTAGTTTGTTAAATATTAAAAATTTATTACTTATTTAAGTAATTGCTAATGAATGTTAAATATTTGTAGTGTATAATTTATAATTTGAATATATATAAGTTTAATCATTATTAATTAAATAATTACCTAATTATCTAGCATTTCAATTGTTTAGAAATCTAAAAATTAAGAAAGTAATGCATGAAGAAAGTTTTGGAATTACAACTTAGTTTGTGAGGAAGTTGTAACTTTTAAACTTATCCCATATTGTTTGTTCTTCATTCCTATTTTGAACACTATGTAAACAAGGGGGTGTGGTCATCCAATTTCACATTAAGAAAATTTGTGCACATGGGATGAATTAATCAAAAGGCTCAACCCAAAACAAAAAAACAAATTATGCACATTTCTAAAATACTTACCTTTCCAACCTACTTATCTACCTAACTAAGTAGGTATTTAATTTGACCCACCCACCTAGTTTGACCTATGTACCTACTTACCTAAGTACCTATCTATATAAGTAAGTATTTAACCTAGGAAGGTAGAACCTACCTACCTATTTTTTTACCTAAGTAGGTAATTTGGTATGTAGCTTAGGTTTGTAGGCACCTATTTATGTACTAGTACCTAGGTACCTACCGACCTAATATTAATATTTTATTAATGCCACATGGCATACTTACATTAAACCACATGTCATAATATAAGATCATCCAAGTATTTGAATTAAACACCTTAGATTATTTCAAAATAATAATGATAATAATAATAATATAAATAATAAAATATTAAGACACATGGTAACACATCATTTGCCCCCAATTGTGACCAAAATAATTACATCTTAGTTGCATGTGACAATATGTATACAATGGAGCTAAAGGATGAAATGTATTTGTTGATTTTTTCTCACCCAATACCTTTTGTCATTTATGACTAATTTATCACATGCGATTTGTCTTAAGCAACTTAAGGGATTTTAGTTACAAAGTGTTTATTATGACTAAAATTTTATTGCAAAGACCAATTGAAAATACATGTTTTTCTTCTAGTGCAATGCAATGCCCCCTCAAACCCTTGGTCTTAAAAGAAAACCAATGTTTCAAAGCCTCGTGATAAAACTCTATGTTAGCTTATGTGTTTTGATTTGAATGTGGGACCCATTGAAGCCCAATCATCCAAAGCCTTACATGAACATGCACAACATACTTTCAACCCATGATGTAATTTGAATGTGTGAAAAGTGAACATGCATTTGTGTAATGCATCCATAGCAAAAAGCTTTAAAAATATGGCATATTTGGAAGGGGGACCCTTTACTTATCAAATTGGCAAAAATAAGCCCAAAAATATATTGTCCAAACAACACCAAGTTGTAATGACGCGCTCCCAACTCCTTGAGGGATTCAAATGTGAATCCAAACTAAAAACAACAGAAGAGTAAGCAGTTAGGGCACGCTCCTTGATTCGCAACACTTTGGAAGGGTAGAGGGGCGTGTTGGAGCTCCAGGATGGGACTGGGAAGAAAGACAAGCTTCAATTACTCACATGAACCTGCACAAAACCAACACAAGGTGATTAATGCATAGTTGGAGCACTTTTGGTGCTAGGATGAACCACGAGCAACTCGGACTCACAAGACTCACCACAGCCTGGACTTGGGGGAATCCACCACCTTCCCCCTTATAATATACTTTGTGCCTCTCCACGAAGCCCACATCCAAATGGCATTTTGTCCCGGGACTCCCAAGTGGGAGTCCTAAAATCGCCAAAATTAGGACTCCCACGACTTTGGGGGCCTATAATGTCACGTGCAGACCTCGGATTGAGATGAGATCTAAAGCAAAGTTGTAGCCCTTGTTGAGATCTTTTCAATGGTATCTTGCACGTCACCTTCATGCAAGGAAATTGGGGCGATTTCTGACTTTTAATGGTTGGGAATCAAATTGGCAATTTGATTCCTAGCCCTTCTTTTAGCCATAATTTGTGTTTGAAGTGTCCAAATGCGTCATGCGAGCCCATTTTAAACATCTACGTTCTAAGAAATTTCCAATGATATAAGGAAATTCTCAATCCAATGGGTTTTGACCCTTGCAATCACTCTCTGAAAGTTTAAGAGTCCATCGGGACTCCAACTCCCAAAGTGGGAGCTCACTTGGGAATGTGAGGATTCATTCTCTCACACTCTCCTACACTCCTAGGAGCATGAAATGTGACTCCCAAGCTTCCCTTTTGGCCCACAACCTTGTAAGCCCCTTCCTTGGTCACAAACCCAAGGTTTGGGTTGTGACGATACTAGTGGTCGTGTGTTGACCTTTTGAAATTCTTTTAGCTAAAGAATCTTTTACATGTTTAGATTTGCAAAAACATTTATAAAAATGGAAAGTAAGTTGTGAATTTGGAATGGGTTGCTCTAAATACAGGTATTGAGTGAGACCTTAAGGTTGTCAAGTTTCATATAGTGGTTCCCAAGATAAGCCAACAATGACATAGACATCAATGGTGCATTTTTCTTTTGTCCTTTGACATGTGTTTTGTCTTCATGTCTCCAAAACTTACATTCATATTTAACATGGATTGGCAAGTATGGCCCTATGTATATAGCATGTCATGAAGTTGTTGGAATTCATTAACAAGATTAAGTGTGAAGAAAAGGTGGAAGGTGTTTATGGATTTACGTGTTGGACATCATGATCTAACCTTTTTTAAAGACCCATTGGAGTTTCAACCTTTCGGTTTAAGGTGAGTGGTGTCCAAGCGTAAAGAAAACATTGTGGGTCATAAGAAATAAATAACTTTTCTCTAGATGGTTGGGTTGTGTAACATTCCCACTTTTGATTAATATATGTTCAGACTGCTTAGCTCTTTTTTTGTCTGCAAAAAATGTGTCAACATATGTGCAGTAGATTTGTCACGTTAAGGTTTTAGGGTCAGCTTTAAATTAAGTGGCTACATTTCTTGATTTTACATTGATTTCAATTTTCTTTGTTATTATAATGATTAAACATGAACCTGTAAAGCCAATATCTTTTGTAGCATTTGGTGTTGGGCCAACCGATTGTGCTTGGGCATGAACTTGGCCAAGTTAGAGATTTTTCTATTTGTCCATTTTTTGGTGACCAAATATAGGTAGCACTTCACCTTTTCTATTACAACTACATAGACTACAAAGTATTTGCATCATGTGCCAAGTTTGAAAAATTCCATGCAAATTCCACTTCTAGAGATTTTTCATGGTAGTATTTTGGGTGCTTCAATGTGCTTCAGTGCTAATAATCAATCCCTAATACTCATGGCAACAAGCTTATAAAAAATATTAAAAGGTGTAATTTCACTTCACTTTTTTTCATCAAGGGAATTAGAACAAGAGTTATTTATCAAGACTAATATTGGGTTGCCACTAATTTGTTGCAATTGGGGAAGTGTAAACAAGGACTTCTCATTGGCTCCATACGTCTTCCTGAAGCTAAGAAATGGCTACTAGATCCATGTGACACCCATTACTCAATGAAAAAAAACTTGTTCCTTATTACAACCTCTTCAACATACATTTTAATGTTGTAATTTTTACTATATCTAGAACAAAACATTGATGACATTGACATCATAAGACATTTCAATTTAGTTTCATAACTTACTGAGCTAGGTTTGAATGGCATTTGTATTGTAGTTCACATATTTGGTTTTGAGATATTTTCTCAATTGATGTGTTGATGCAACCATGGGGTCTAGTTCTTGGGTAATTTTTCATCATTTTCATTTTCCTCAAAACTAATCAACACCATGGAATCATCATCTTGATAAAAGTGATCTTCATTCATACTTGCTAACTTGACCACTTTATCATCATCATCATCCTCATCCTTGTCCTTTTCATCCTTTTCCGTGTAATCTTCATCATCTACAATATCTTCCTCCTTAGTGTCATTTTCAAAATCATTTTCATCGGCCTTGTCATTAGCACTTAGCACTACTTCTGCCACCCCAAGAACTTTCACAATAATATTAAATAATGAAGTTTTTGTGAAAATGAGCTTGTTGTCAACCTTGAATTCATTATCAACTGCAAATGTAGTCCATCCAGTTCTAAAGTAGCCCTTGGAATTTTGAAATGGGCATGCCACACATATTTTATTGGCCATTCTTTCCCATTTGAACCTATCATACTTACACATTTTAAAATAAAACTTCCATGTTGTTACATGAAACAACATAGAATCTCTTGCAAATTAGGAAATATTGTAACCAAAAAGAAAGGGTCCGAAATCACAAAGTACACTAACTGCCTGCACGACCCCAAGCGTCCTTGCTTTCCTGATCTTCTTCACCTAAAACAGACCTCTGCTCTTCCACAACACACTAACTGCCTATTGACTCTTCCATAAGCACATTACAAGATCAGAGATGTACAAGTGTCGCAACCCTAGCTTTGGGCTCGTGACCAAGGCAAAGGGGTTGCAAGGGTGCGGGCCAAGAGGAAGCCCGGGAGTCACATCAGAGACTCCCGGGAGTGTAGGAGTGTGAGGGAGTGA
>Ga0116228_10001607_pt1 | contig 18911 bp, 17 predicted proteins | sample S1TSphfallax_2_FD_89694 | JGI IMG/M metagenome (GOLD analysis project Ga0116228, IMG submission 89694) | Host-associated microbial communities from peat moss isolated from Minnesota, USA - S1T2_Fc - Sphagnum fallax MG | ecosystem: Host-associated > Plants > Peat moss > Unclassified | place... | reverse complement strand
TGAGTTCATCCATCCGTAGCCGCCAACCGGCCACGTAACTGAAAAACCGACCGGAGTATGTATGTGCATGTGTGTTCCGGCTGTGTTTTTGGATGAAATTTTAAGTTCATCCAAAAAGACATTCTAACTTCATTTGGGGGTGGGCGGGGGGGGGGTAGGGACCACACAGTTTCTGTTTTTGTCTCTTGCGCGTGTTTCTGAACTTCTAAGGAAAAAAAAAAAAACAAAATTCGTTTTTCCAAAGGTTCTTCAGTTTCTGATTGGTCCTCATCATATCGTTCTCCCCCCCCCCCACCCTCTCTCTTTTTTTTCTTTTTTTTTCTTCTTGGCATACTTCATTTGGACAAGACATACGCAGGTTATAATTTTTCATCCATTGAGAGGGAGGGGTTATAAGTTTTCATCCATGGACATAATGGTATCCATGAATATTAATTCCCCCCCCATAATGGGTATGTGGATTTACAAAGATGGGGGTGGGGGGGCATGTGGGTTTTGAAGAATGGTTAGGTCAATTAGACCCAAGAAGACATGGTCCATTTATGACACAAAATTCCACATGAAAACATGCAATTCTTTTGTCCACCTCCCCCAAAATGTAGCATCATTTTTAACGCACGGAATATGTATACATATGTATTATGGAATTTAAGTTTCTTTTTTTTTTTATAAAAAAATTAAAAATGATTTTGGGTATTTGGGCATTTGCACCACAACCATATTAAAATAATAATAATAATACTATTGCCATATAAGGGTTTAGAGCCATTGGTTACATTACTAGTTGCTTGTTGCAATGGTTTTGGTGCACAAGGAAGAAAAACACGTTAAAAATAATTTTTTAAAAAACAAAAACAAAACAAAGAACATGTTGTTTGACATTGTTGTCACCTTTGCGAAAAAAAAAACCCCCCAATCTATTCTCTTCTTGACAAAAGCTTTGAAATTGGGTTTATGCAAGAATCTAGCACACATGATGATGATCAACATCATCCACCACCACATGTAACCATAGTTGAATGAAACCACAGTTTTTCGAGGAAAATCGACTTGAGTGCATGCGGGTGAACACCCCTTAGTAGAATCTTGCACACCCACCAGCTCTACTATGTTTGCATTATCTATCTCAGTTGGTCTATATGATAAAACCAACCACTCTATTATATACCTCATCACTCATGCTCTTCTTGATGCATTACTTAGACGTTGTCTTTTACAACATCCGAAAGACCATATTTTGACAAAGGTGTGATGCGATCTTCATCTAAAAGATTCACTCCCTCCGATTACAATGTGTCCTTTATGCAACTCCATCCTTATTCATACTTTCCTTGGGCCATAATTTGTATGGGGGAACATTAGCAATGCCGCAAACCAATTGTTTGATTTTTCTCATACCAATGATTGTTTCCCATACAAGCCATTTTAGATTCTAGCTCCAACATTAATGAATATAACATGAAGTGAATTGTGCTCAAAAACAATTTTCACAAAATTGTCCTCATCACGGTTGTCACAATTGTTTGTTTATGCCACAAAGTAACGTTTATCTACGAGATTGTAGAGAAAACTCCACTACACCACTTCAAAGGTAACATGACAACAGCTGAAAGGAACTAGTTCACATTCTACCATTTGAAATGCCATGTCACAACATGATTACTCCTTTGTGATGTGCCTTAGCAATGAAAACATTACTTACAAATGGTGGATCCTCCACATCCTTGGGCATCCTCTGTTCACTTTAGCTAAAATTGAGCAGTAGGTATCTGCAATAATCCACCTACCCCTACTCACCTCGTCAAGTAACTTCACCTCCATTGGAGTTTACAATCCATCAAAATAGCGCAGATGATCATGGAGATCCTCTGCATGTCTGATTTTTTTCACAGTTTTTCCATCCTCCTCAACCTGCATGAGCAAGGCAAGCTGCCAGTCTGAGTACAAAGCTGACCCTTGCCAATTGCAGCTATAGTACTTCCTACTATCATTTGAAGCAAAGAAACTGATAAGCATAGTGACATCTTCATCTGATGAGACAGACCATTCTGTGGTCAAAACACATGAAGTTCTAGCAAATCAAGTTCCAAGACCAGAAGGATGTTACAGTTTGCAGGCACAATGGCTATCCTCAGAATGCATAAATGCACACAGCACATTCAGAGGAATGCGATCTTCCTGTACACCAAGCTAGAACAGAATAAACTCTCCTTGAATCAAACCTTTTCAGGTTGTTCTTCAAGGTACTCTAGTGATTTGAAACAGTTCAGACAAAACACTACAATCTCTTTTAACAAGTTCAAGGCCGTCCAGATACCACCCAAATATGTAACAACCTAGGACTCAGGATTAGAAACCCACCCAATATTCTGGTGGTCTCATCCGCAGGTTGTAAGTGGAAGCCATGGCCATGCAATAGGCACCAGCATCATGTACCACTAATCCAGCTCCCTGTAAGCAACCAAAAACCCACAAAACAACTGTAAGTCTGACTGGAAGCACCTAATACTTTCATGGGTAGGTACCTCCTGAACCATGGCTTCATTTTAGCACAATATCACAACAAAGAACTACCAATCAAATCCTTTGATCAAAACCCCAGAAAGAATCATCTCCAGAATACTTGCCAAAAGTGCTAAAGACAATTCAGACCTGCACATCACAAAACAGCTCAAGAGTGAAAGCCTAGCCAGAAAATCTACCTGTTCAGGCATTGCCATTTCCCGATCCTTGCCCAAAAAGTCAGAGGATTCACAGACAGGGCCGACCACATCAAATGTGGCCCTCTTTGCACCAGCTGCAGGTGGTGACACTAATTCTATGTGCTGCACACAGTACAATGAGAACATGAGCAAGAATAAAAGACAGGAATCAGCAGTCTTACAAAACATGAAAATGTCTTCTATTAAGAATGCTTTTCAGGAGAAAAACAAATTCTTGATGCCTCATAATCATTTGATGATCCATACACACGGTCTCAGCAACTGACCACACTAAATCTCTCAGCTCAAACTGTAGGAGAGAGTGAGAGCTTACTCAAGAGTTGCTGCTTGAAATAGAAAAATATAATCAGGGTAATGCCAATGGATGTGCAGGGGAAGAAGGGATAGAATGAACCTGATAAGCACCATACAGACTAGGACGGATCAGCTCCGACATGCTTCCATCAATGACTATGAAGTTTTTATTTCCATTACTCTTTACTCCGGTCACTCGGTTGACAAGAACTGCAGTATTCGCAACTAGTGACCTCCCTGGCTCTATGATGAGTGTCAGGTCCCTTCCTGTCAACAAGTCCCGCACCTGGAAAAAAAACCCCAGAGAGTGAATCCTTAAAGGACCCTATATGTGAAACACAACAGAAGACTCTGTTGAGTACACACTGACTGAGAACCTTTCCTCAGCTGATTGAGTACTACGAAGGAAGGATAACTCCAGCTGATGCGCTGAATGTAACCTCGAAATCCCCTCACAAATGACATCAAGTTGCAAACTTCTGACAGCACTTTAGATATCTATAAAATTGCAGAGAAAATCTCCACAACAGCAACTTGAAGGTAACCTGACAATAGGTGCAGTCATAACCTTATGAGAATTGCTCACAAAGTGTCAGACAACCATCACCTTCATCACACAAATAGCAGGGTCAAGCTTCCATGACTCCACCACTGACTTCATCAGCTCCCAACAGTTGTGTGGGTGTAGATAAGTATCTGACAGCAATTTTTTGCACTATTTTCTTAGAAACAGGAACTCGTAGAAGTCATGGATGCTCACAGTATCAATAAGATCCATAGGTGTGGGATAGACAGCACCCTCATGGTAGTAGTCAATGCCCAAACCACCACCTATATTGAGGTATTGGATCTCAAAGCCTTCCTTCCGGATGAGATCTATGTATCCCACCATCAGTTCAGCTGCATCCCTGAAGATGTTGACCTGCAGCGCATAACCCACGAGTTCCCAAGAGAAATTGATCAGTAATAATTTTCCAAATTTTCAGTCCGCAGCAAAGCTGCAAATGCTGAATCAAATTTTGCAACAAAAGTTTGCCACAACTAGCTTTGCATTCTCATTTGGCAGTTTGAGGAAAAGGGTGTCATACCACAAAGATGCAGAGGAGTCTGCCTGCAAACAACAATCTCTGTGGCATGGCCAATCATCATATATGAAATGGGCACAGTTTCATACCTTTGAAATTGTTGAACCAAGGTGACAGTGGACTCCAACAAGCTTGACCTTGTCATGGTGATGCTTCACTTGCTCCAAAAACCAACCCAACTTCTCATTCCTGATGCCAAACTTTGAGTTCTTGTTACCAGTTGCAACATAAGGATGGACCTGAAAGCATATACAAACACCCACCCATATCCATCAAATTGCAGAAAAAAATCTCCACAACAACAATTTGAAGGTAACCTGACAATGAGCAACAATGACAATGACACACACACATACACACAGATGTGCACACAAGATTCTTACTATCCAAGTGATCAATTGAAGATGAAGAATTGCCACAAGATTGCAATGGCAAAGTTCAGGAAACGTCAGTGGTATAAGAGGAACAGAGTTCCAATGCTGTTAGGAATGAACTTTTGGGGAAGAAAGAGCAAACCTGAGGATCAACATCTGGATTTATGCGCAGCAAGACTCGGATTTGCTTGCCAGAAATTCTACCAGCTTCACAAATTTGCTCTAGATCAAATTCACTGTCAACATTGACGAGCACATCAAGCTTGGCTGCAAGGATGAGCTCATCCAGCAGCTTTCCATTCCCATTGAACACACACCTGCATCAAAGCATCACCGCCAGAATGAAATATTTTGATTACAAGAGCGTCAAATCCATTCAATTGCTTCCTGCTGCTGCTACTAGAACCCTGTGCTGTGGAATGTCTTGTGCCTGCAGCATTCCCTACTCCTTTAAACCCAAAACCCCAGGAACAAACCTTGTGGGGTCAAAGCCAGCTCTCATTGCGAGCTGGAGCTCGTTTCCGCTAACAAGAACAGCGCTGCTACCCATGCCTCGCAAGTGCTCCAAAATCTTCAAGTTATTGTTGGCTTTCACTGCATACCCAACAATGTATTGGGTGCCTTGAAGAGCTTCCGCGTACGCTGCGTAATTCCTTGTGAGTTGGCTCTTGCTGTAGAGATAAAACGGCCGCTTCTTCTCCGCCACCATCGCCATCACATCGACGATCTTGACGCCCTCGCAGAGCATATAACCCTCGTCGTTGAAGGAAAACGCCGACTGCGCCTTCTTCTTCATCGTCGTTACCACCACCCCACTATGTCCATTCTCCTCGTCCTCGGTGGTACCCGATCTTTCGGAGATTTCCCCGGACACGGCAGATCTGCAAATCTGCTGCTGCTGCACATGGGCATTATGGGTTCCGGAGCTCCTTCCTCTCCTGTCTGCAGATTCCGAGCTACTACTAGTCGTGTTGGTCTTCTTCCCAATACCACAGATGACGACATCCAAACGATCCGGCTGCTGCTTCTTCCGGAACACCCTGACTGCATCAAGAGAAGAAGGCTGCTGCTGCTGAGAGGCAGTGGTGAAGAAGGAGAGCGACGATGATGATTTGGGAGTGAGAGTGGGTAGAGTGACAAAACGGATGGCCATTGCTGGTGATGCTTCCGAGCTCACTCTGGAGCACGCCAAGCCCCGTCCACAACCTTGCACACTCCCCACTCAACAACGACGACGACAATAGAAGCACAAGGAAAGAAACAAAGTGCTTTAGGGTTTCTGGGGTTTTAGGGCTTCGGGGGTTTTGTGAGCCCCACTGTGTAACTTGTTAGATTTTATTTCCTCGCTCTTGTGTGCTCTTTTCTCAGTCTCAGATTTTTGGAATCCACACTCATCTGCGGGACATTTTTTTGGGGTCTGTCCAGCACCCTGTAAGATGGCTTGATTGCCGTGAAGGAAAACAACGAGATGATGGAAGGTTGGAAGGACAGCGAGTGATGATGAGCTGAAGAAGGCATATCAGAAGCTGGCCATGAAATGGCACCCTGATAAGAATCCCAACAACAAGAAGGAAGCAGAAGCCAAGTTCAAGCAAATCGCTGAGGCTTATGAAGTTCTGAGTGATCCACAGAAGAGGGCAATCTACAATCAAGCAGGAGAAGAAGGCTTGAAAGGACAAGCTCCTCCTCCATGTCATCCCGGAGGAAGCGGCCAATGGTTTCCCAGCTGGAGCAACTTCGTTCCACTTCAATCCCAGAAATGCTGAAGACATCTTTGCAGAGTTTTTCGAAAGTGCGAGTCCTTTTGGAGGCATGGGAGGGATGGGTCGAAGAGGTTCCAGAGGAGGAGGATTTGGTGATGGCATTTTTGGTGGCTTCAGTGGTGGACCAGATGGAGGAGGAGGAGCTACTGCCTACCGTCATTTTGGCTTCTTCTTCCACTACACACAACAACAACATGCTGGCTGGAAGGCCAGCACCAGTGGAAACCAAGCTGCTGTGCACATTGGAAGAGCTCTACAAAGGCTCAGTCAGGAAGATGAAGATCTCCAGAAACCTTGCAGATCCTAGCCGAAACACACTTCCTGTGGAAGAGATTCTTACAATCAAAGTCAAAGCAGACTGGAAGAAAGGGACTAAAGTGACTTTCCGACAGAAAGGGAATGAGCTCAAAACCAGATAGTTGCTGCAGATCTTGTGTTCGCGATTGATGAGAAACGACACCCTGTATACAAAAGAGATGGCAATCACTTGGTTGTGACAAAGAAGATTCCACTCACTGATGCACTCACAGGTACCACATTCTCTCTCACAGCTCTTGATGGCAGGACATTGAGCTTCAACCTGCCAAAGGTTATCACTCCTGCCTTTGAGAAGATTGTTGCAAGGAAGGGCATGCTCATTGCCAAGGAGCCAGGCAAGAGAGGCAATTTGAGGATCAAGTTTGACATCATCCTCCCCAAGAGACTGACTGCAGAACAGAAAGTAGGCATGAAGAGGTTGATGCTGGGAGCAGCAGCTGCTGCTGCTGTTTGATTGCTGCAATTCCGACAACCTAATGTGATGATTCAAACCAAGCCTTCTTTCTTCTGGTGTGCACACCAAGTTGAAGGTTAGATTATCCTTCTGAAGAAAGCAACCTGGTCTAGCACCCAGAGTGTGTATAATTCATCTCACCTTGCACATTCTTGCTTGATCTCTTCTGAAGACTGGATTGCCATTTTTTGCAAGATGGAGCTTGTTTGGCCTTCCATGTCTTTTATCTTCTTCACCTTTGATCTCTCACCATCTGTTGCTGGTTGCTATTTCCCACAAGATGGAGCTTCTTTGGAAACAATCAAATGTGGAAGTGTGAGAGAAGATGCAGACTTACCCCTTTTTACATCAAGCATATCATAGCTTTTGCAGATGCCATTTCACAGTGCAACTGATCAAAACCTTGCATGGAGCACAGGGCCCTCAACTTTCACACGGCAAAAGTGAGAGAGGAGAAGACTCATTACAAAAAATAGGGTACAAATACAATGTGAACTGCCACACAAATTACTACAAAATAATAGGCTCACCAGGTATCACACAGAGACAGACCAATTTGCCCCAATTTGACTGCCCAAAAAGAACCATAATTTTCCATGTCTACATGTCTACTGTCTCCAATTTTGGTGCAGTGACTGAAGAAATGGTTGTGTCTGGCAGAGCCAAGACATAATTGAGACAGTCGATTATACATGGCAATAATACAATTTTCTTCTGGCAGTGAACTGAAGAACTGCCTTGTTTGGCAAAGCCAAGGCATTAGGAGAAAGACTATTGTATTGGGGATGTAGTAGACAGTCAATGCAAAACTGCTCATTCAGGCAAAGAGAGGAGAAACATGTCATCAAGACGATCGTTTGAGTCTGAATTACCTCCATACACAAGCATGGAGTCACCAAATGATGCAGCTGCATACCACCCTCTAGCTCCTGGATACTTCCCTCCTTCTGCCTGCACTTCCAATCGGCTCCATGTTAAGTTGTCAGTGTCAAAAGTGAAGACTTCACTAGAAAATGCACCAGCACCCATATGGCCCTGATCACTTGGGTCAACTTCTCCACCATACAATACTATCTTGCTGCCAATAGTTGCCGTCCCAAAAACACTCCGACCTGTGGGTATTTCGCCAGTGCATTCCACCTCCTCCCAAGTTTGTCCCTCTAGATCAAACCGATGAATGTCTCTCAATTCATGACCACAGAAACCAAAGATGACCCACACACCGTTGTTTAATACAACTAAGCCTGGACCCCCTCTTGGCACAAGCTTGCTGCCTGGGGAAGGAGATGGAAGCTTTACCCACTCCCCACTGGAGATGTAAAAAGACCACAAATCATTTAGGCGACCATCTTTCCCACAGCCACCAAAAGTGTACACCCTTTTGCCTTTATCATCTGCTGCAAGGGCATGGTAGCTCCTGATGCATTCATGCCATGCACACCACCAATTCATCTCCATCAGCTACTGTGTCCCACTTTCTTGCTTATGTCAGAAGAATGCACAGTTTATGTTTACCATGCATCGAAGTCACAATCTGTGGCCCTTCTCCAGCATGACGTTGAATCATCTAATGGTTGTTAGTGATATGCCCACAGACATTGCTTCAAGCACCTAACAAGTCTCAATTCAACTGTGCAAAATGAGATTACAACATTCCATCAAAGAGAAAAGGAAGAAACAAAAATTCACTTGGAAACAATAGACAAAAAAAGGAAGAAGCTCAATGAAGGTACAACCTGTTAGGTGGGCTCTTGGTGCCAGATGACAAAAGCTTCCAGACTCCAGTTTCAATGTCCAATGAGTAAAACTCATTCAACTCCTCATGCTCTTTGTCCCGCCCAGCAAAGACATAGATAACCTTGTCGACAGTAACCATGGCCACACCAACCCGTGGAGAAGGCACATCTCCTTTGCAATCTAAGATGGACCATGTTTGTGATACCAGATCAAAAACATGCACAAGGTTGTCTATAGGCACTCTTGGCTCAAACTCACCACCAAATACAAAAGCCTTGTCCCCTACGACAGCAACTGCATGTGAACTCCGTGCCTTTGGTGCACCTGCTGGCTGAGTCACCTGTCCCAGGTCCCAAATACACAAATATAATTCTGCATTCCTCCTACTATGTCCACTTTCTGACACAACTGTCATCTCAAACTATCTGTGACGATGGATGCTACTCTTGTTTGTCTAACCCTAATTCAAGGATTAGTGTCGGATAGATGTGTAATACCCATTTAAGGCTTAGAGTTTGATAGATATGCAATCACAAGAAAAATCAGAAGCAGTTGCATTATCACAAAAACCACTGAAATAACAGATGGCAATAATACAACTGCTTCGAATTTTTCTTGTGAAACTGTGAATGGATTCTACCAGAATTCTTCCAGAGCAAACTGGCTTATTTGCAGTTGCAATACAACAAAGCAAAGTATAGATTTGTGGTTTTTTTAAAAAAATTATGGCAAGAGGTTTTTTGAGCAAGCTGGATCTTTTCCACCTGCATTTGGCAAGGGCATAAAAGATTATACAATCTTGTACAAAAGAAACTCAAGAGTTTTAAGAGTCCCCAAAAAAGGCACTAATCTTCATCAAACCATCTTTCCCTAAAACCCTTTTTTAGTCCTGAAAACTCTAGTTTCACTCTTCTACAAAGATTTTACCCCCCACCCCCAGTTTCACAGCCGAGTCTCTGCAGCTCTTCAGTCTCCCTAACAAAACCAAAGGATATGAACAGCCTCCTGATGCATTTGACATCCAATACATCAAATCCTAATCACTTACCTCTAGGCTCTCATTCTCTCCAAAGACACAAACAAACAAAAAATCGAAACCAGAACGCCTCCTGAATTTGATAACAACACTTCAAAGCACAAAACAATTACGTCATTCTGTTCAGGTGGAGCAAAAAAGAAAGAAATGCAAGAAAAGAAAAGAAACGATCGAAACCAACAATCCACGGGGGAAAGCAAATGACAATTCCAAGCCAATGGTTTCAACATCAAAAGAAGAGTATATAAAAAATGCCAGTGACTACAGTATTTTCCTTCAAATGTATGCGGAAAATGGCATTGATAGGAAGCCAGAAAATCGGGATTCACTGACCTCACGCCACTGCAATTCGAGACGAGAATCCCCCATGTCGAGAAGCGTCGGAGCGCTGCGACAAAACGACTTCGATTCTACGTCTTGCGAGAACTCCAAACCCTATTCGCATGATCCTCGTCACTCCGGGCCGCCCTTTGAAACTGGGGGTCATGCCTACACCACGACCAATAAATTTTTCCTGCATTATCAGCACTTGCTCTTCGCCGGGCTGCCCTTTGAAACAGGGGGTCATACTACACCACGACCAATAATAACCAGACTATTTTTTTCTGCATCATCATTATCAGCACTTTGGTCTCCGCCGGGCTGCCCATTGAAACTGGGGGTCATACGACACCACGAGCACTAACCAGCCTGAATTTTTTTACATTATCAGCACTTGATCTCTGAAGGGTCGCCCTTTGACACTGCGGGTGACACTACACCAGGAGCAATAACCAGCTTGAATGAATTTTTTTTTACATTATATCTGCACCTGGTCTTAACAGAGTTCTGATTTTTGTGGAAATTAAGTTTCATTTGAATGAAAAAGTTGAATGTCATCACGGCATGCAACTTGAATTGAAATCAACTCAATTGGATTTGAATTCAATTGAATTGAACACAAAATTCTTTTCCTCCCACATTTGGTAAGATTAACGTTCTCATTGAAATTTCAAATGAATTGAATTTGGTTGAATCAAATCACATTGAATTGAATTTGGTTGAATCAAATCACATTGAATTGAATTTGGTTGAATCGAATCACATTGAATTGAATTTGGTTGAATCAAATCACGTTGAATTGAATTTGGTTGAATCAAATCATATTGAATTGAATTTGGTTGAATTGAATCACATTGAATTCAAATTGGTTGAATCCAATTTGATTTCAATTCAATTCAAATCAAATTGAATTTAGTTGGGTTGTTGAAAGGATTGAATAGTTAGACTTGGAATTTCATAATTGTCAAGTTGATGTCTGTACTATTGGACCTTATACATACATGTTTCATCTAAACCAATTTCAATCATCATCACAATTGGAGTTTTTGAGTATTTCATGCATATATATATACACTATAATGACACAATAAAACCCTCGTAATATTAATTAGTTTTAGGTCTACATGAAAATTTTAATTGTTCAAACATGTTGCAAGAATTTTTTTTTAAATTATCATTGCCATGTGGGAAAGTTATGCGAGAAAATTTAATTAACTATATTTTTAGAAAGTGCAAGGTTTAACATGTTGCCATTCTCTCTCTCTATATATATATAATCCATGATGGAATGGAAAATTAACAAAATGTGTGTGGTGGGGGGATGGATACCAAGGACCTTTCACTTGAAATGTAGTCAATTTTGAAATGTATTATATGATTACAAGGATAGTAAAATTATAATATTTCAAGTTTTGTAATAGGCACCTATTTGGTGGTGCATTATATGGTAGAATTATACCCATTTTTTGTAATCGGCACCCAATCATGAAAATTGGGGAAGATGTGTCACTTTTTTGATTGGCCCAAATTCAAAATGATTATGTAATGGAATTGGACATGATTTGGCCAACAAGGTCCCCATTCCAGTGAATGATATATCTTTTATTCCATTGTATGAATCAATTTCTAGAGTTGCAACTTATCATATAATTTCGGTACTATTATGAATATGATTTTCAAAAGTAGACAATCAAAGGACACCTGACATGTTCTTTTATAAATATCATATTGGTAGCACCATGAAATGCAAGATATAAAAAAATGAGTCTCCAAGCTCCATGTATGTTGCAAAATCTAAGAATCATTTGAAAATTAAAATTAAAAAAAACCCCACCAACATAGTAGCATACATGAATTGATTTGATGGAAAATGACAAAATGGCAATTATTCTTCAAGAACAACCCCTTTTCCCTTGAAGTCAAATCTCATAGATAGCATTACCTTGGAGCAAAAAAAATATCTACAATTTCAAGCCCATAGTGTTTGATGAAGTAACACGGAAAAGAAAAGGGGATCCATTGAGAGTTCTACACACATAATGAAGATGTGCAACTTCAACAAAAATCACATCTACCATAACAACAAGGCATCACAAACACATTGGCCATGCCAATAGATAAGATCTTGTACATGTGCATTTATGTATGTAAACAAATACGTATATTATTTTGTGATTTATTTGTATGTGTTTGTGTGTATCTACATTTATGTGTTGTAAAATCATTTTGTAGTATTGTGTGGTAATACAAATTGGGGAACATAATTAAATAATTTGAAAGCAAAATAAATGGGTTTATGATCTATTCAATATGTTTATGTCGTTTCAAAATGACATTGTCATATTGATGCATTTGTTCATATGTGATCTATTTGTGTATAATTAATAGTGGTGTTTTCTATAAAAGTGAGTTTTAAATTATATTTATTTGTAAATGCTTGTAATGTTGATGATTGATTTTTTTTTGTTCAAAAATAATATTGAAATCTCCAATTATTACAATTAAACAATGTGAAGGAATTTTTTGTATAATGTTTTTTATAATAGAATTACAATGTGGCACTCGCATTTTAGGAGGTTTATATATTGCAATTATGTATATTGTTTCTTGTGTGTTGTCATTAAAAAATGCGATGATAAATTCAACACCAAAATGTGTGATTGTTGTGTTTTTTGTCAATGACACATTGTCATCATAAAGTGCCATAATGTCATGTTCATCATAACATGATAATATGTGAAACTTTTGTGATAAAACATTATAAATTTATGAGTTTAGATGAACATTTTTTATTCTTGTTTCATTTAAACAAAGAATATGTGATGCCAATAGATTTGGATATGCAAATACACTTTCAAATGTAATGTTAAAAAGAAAATATTAAAAGTTTCTACAATTAAAAATCTTGAATTCTAGGAATTTAAAGAAACAATAGCAAGTTTGTATTGTGCATTTATTCTTGATCAAAACATTTCTTCTTGAACAAAATGATCCACTTAAAAAATCTTATTCAATAACAGACAAAGTAAATACAATTTTTCCTTTGAACTAACCCTCGATAGTGTAGTATATGATAGACCATGTTTTGTCACATCAATCGGATCAAATGATGAACGATCAAAAGTCAACCCTAGTGAACAATGCATAGTTCATGTTGTAGCTAATTGAATTGAGAATTGGATTATCATGATAGTGTGAAATACTTATTTATATTTCAGTAATTTTAGGTTCAATTAGTGTCCATTGTTTGTCAAGTCTCAGGAATTTATCATAGATTTGTAAATTTTTAATTCATGTATTATGTCCGATCTAATGATTATGAAAATGTATCCAAACAAAATATTTTGAAATAGTTTTTGTAAAATCTTCAAAAATCCCATCAACACCATTCATAAGACCATCAGTTATTTCAAAATTCCCTTCACAGGATTCTATTAACATTTTTTTAAAATCAAAATTTCATAGCAGAAACCAGTCGTTTGATATGGTAAATTTGATAATTTAAAATGAGAAGGTCATGTTTTAGTATGAACATCATGTGCTAAGAATGTGAATGTTTCACCTAATGTGTTTTGAAATATATTTTTGTTATGCATAGTTGTTTTAACATTTGTGTAAAATAAACGTGGTAAAATGTTGTCCATCAATGGGGTCTTCAAACAATTATTGTTCATACATTTTATGTCTTCAATTGTTTGTGATGCAAATCTAAACATATTCAATATGTTAATAAATTTTATATCATCTTGTTGCATCATTTTTTATAATTCATAACATTGTACATATTTAGACCAATAATTTAATGCAATAGTATTAAAAGTGTTGGATATTGGTTTGAAAATCCATGAATCTCAAACAAGGGGTATTTAATAAAAGTCATCAATCATTATTAAATTTAAGCCACCCATAAATTTATTATGGGCTTGTTTCATAAAATGTAGTCTACGATTAATGAAAGAAAACATTTTATTACCGACTACAAATATTTCATTTATAACAAATAAACAAAGTTGATCATATATTTTTATAAAAGTGTCTTGTCTTTCATTGTTTAATGCATTAAGTTCTATTAGATTTTAATGGAATTACAAGTGTTGAATGTATTATTGTGTCATTAATGTTAAATGTTGTTTTTCTTGTGTATGCCAATTTCATAATTTTTGATTTTAAAGGATCAACATTTGTAATTTTTTTAGTATAATATCATAACATGTTTTATATAATACACATGAGGGTGAAACATTTTCCTTGTACATGCGCCACTTTTTTATAAATATATGAAATGGTTTTGTAGGGTTTTTGATATTTTGGTATAAGATATCATCAACAATAGTTTATTGTTCATTATTCAATTATCTCACATGTGAAGGTTCTTTTTTGTATGTCATGAATTTGTTTGTTTGTTGAAAAACATTATGCATTTAACAATTTATTTGTGACATTTTTATTTTTTGATTGTGCAAAATTTTCATATGATACATCATATGGTTTGATTTCTTTGGTATTAGTGAACAATGTGTTATTATGTGGATTACTTGCATTATCAATTATTTCATTGAAAAATAAAATTTCCCATCCATTTGTTTGATGAATTTTGTGTATTCTTCAACTTGTCATTCTAAATTGTCCCATTCAATATCAAAATTATTGGATGGGTTTAAATTATATACAATTTTTTTTCACATTTTTTTATATCATTTTTTTTGTTCCATGTAAGCATCTTTCCATGAATCACAATACTTTTGTAAATTGAGTTTCAATTTTTAAAAGGGTTTAAATAAAAGTAATGATTTTATGTAATGATTTTCTAGATCTTTATGTTGATTAAATGAAACCCAAAAAATTATTTTAATTTTACTATGTATTTTATTTGCTTTTGTATCATAATTAGCTACAAATTTTGCTAAACACAAATAATTTAATCTCTAATTTTGATTGATATATTTATCAGCTAATGATTTATTATGGATTTTTATAGAATTTGGAAATAAACCTTGTATTTTTTTGTGGCAATAATACAAATGCTCTATCTTGTTATTGACATGTGTTTATAAATTGAAATGATCTTGTTGAATGGTATAATGGTATTTATGATGTTATATGTACAACTTGTTGTATAGACATTTGTTGTGAATTTTAAAATGTATTTCCTAGTTTTAAAATGCATTAGATGCTTCTGTTGTTCATGTTGATACTTGTCTAATATGATTTTCATTTTTTGAATTAAAAAATATATTATTTTGTCAAATAATAAGTATAATATGATGTTGCATATCAACCTAAGATATATTGTGCATCTGTATTTGCTCCCCACAAGGGTCTTACATGTATGCCAAATCCATTTGTACATATATCATTTGGTTTTTATTTTAAAAATAAAGTTGGTTTTTGTATCATGCAATGTAATCCAAGAATATATGTTTCTTCATCTATATTAAAATATAATAAAAATTGTTCAAAAGAAATATCTTCACTTAATCCCATGTCAATAAGTTTTTTATAAATTTGGTTTGGCCAACAATCTTGTTCGTCTAAAAGTAATAATATTTTTCTATGTTTCATTAGTGGTTTTGCATATTGAAATTGACAAGTTGGTTAACGTTTTTTTCTACATGTTTTTTTTTATTTTGATGTATTTGCATATTATGAATTTCAATTGAAAGCATTGTTGGATCAATTGTTGAATATTTATTTACAAAAAAATCAAATTTTCATTTTTGAAACACCAAATGTAAAAGCATTTTGTACCCATAGTAATCATGATCATGAGGCAAACCTCCTTATTGAAATTCGGTTATGAAAAAATAATCTTTCACCTTACCAAATATTAAATCAATATTTTGGATAAGTTTACGGAAACTATTCATTTTATGTTCATAGTAACATGCACAAGTGATAAGATCATTTTTAACAAGTTCCCTAATACTTAATGAAACATTTTTTCATTGTTCCTAAATCTTCATTAATGTACTAATCATATAATTGTTTTAATGTTTTTATAGGAATCAATTAATTGTTTACACATGTTGTGAATGTTACGAAGAATGTTGGTGGGCTAAGTTGCCTAATCATTATAAACACATATTTACGAAAACGATCCAAATAATCCAAATATGTTATTGTGCGATTTAGTTTTTTACATCCTAAACCTTATTTCAATATTTTATCTAAATTCACCAATTTTGCTTTATGAATATGAATCCATGCACAATATAATATTAAAATGGATTAGAAATTTGATTGTTTTAGAATATATATTATTTATATGATGTGCAAATTTTTTATTTATATTAATTATTTTTTCTTACATAATCTTTTGATAAAAACATGCAAGTTATGGTCTTGGATGCCCATAAAATAATGTTGGAAAATTATATATTTCAAAATGTGCATCATGAATAAATCCAAAAGGTTGAAAACCTTTTCCAAAAGCTATTGTTAGTGATTTGTCATTGTTGTCAATAACATGTTCAAGACTTAAAATATTTTGCACTAATGTATATGTGTAATCTTCATCAATTATTGTTTCAAACGTGTCTGGTTTTTTTAGTTCCAAATTTGCATCAATTGTGTGTTCTTCTAATTTTATAGTTTCATTTGTATTTGTTAATTCCACTAAATCTTGCCAGTTTAATCCCATTAGCTTCATCCTTTAGGTAAAGGATGGTAAGTTTGCCATTAGTAAGTAACTAGTTACTAGGATGCCCCATGGCACTAATTAGCCTAAGGATTTTTACCCTTAACAACAATCAACAATGAAAGAAAACTTTTGGCTTTTATGATGTGGTTAGAAGACTCATGCAAGATTTTAGAGTTGTGTTCAACTAGAAAACAAAATAAAAAAGAAGGCAAATGAAGAAGTGTTGATGATGAAAATGAGTATAATGACTTTCAATTCAACTAATTACCAATGAACAAGTAGTCATAAAAGTTACAATCTAAAGCCATATGAAACCCTAAACCCTAAACCTTGTAACTAGTGTGGAAAATATAAACACATAATGAAAACTTGTGATGAACTTCAAAGTGAAGTGACACATCACATGAAAAAACAAAACATCATGGAATTAATTTTTAAAAACCAAGTATTTACAACTAGTTTTTAATTGCAAATGGCAAGTTGTAGATAACTATTAATTGCATGCAAGATAACATATTTCATATTCCACTCCACAACTTCATCCATTGGGCATATAGTTTATCATAGTGGTTGCCTTTGTAACTATTGTGCAACTATTTTGGTAGTCATTTTTTCAAAACATGTATAAATCATTAAAAAAAACATGGCAACAAATTGAACTACATACATACCTACCTTAGCATGTATGTACCTACCTATTTACTTTAGCCTACCTAGGCTATGCTACCTATTATGTAAATGAATCATTAATGAACACATGGCACCTAGGTGAGGCCTAATACTGGGTAGCATATGCCACCTATGTTAAGCATAGACTTATGTTAAGTTGAACCTAGGGCTAAATAAGCTACACCTAGGTGACACCTAACTTAACCTTGGTAGGCTAGGTAGGTCAAAACTTGTAATTAGGAGCCAAAAAAGGTGTCGGATGTTAAACATAATTAGTTAAAATCAAAAATTTAAAAAATATACCATTTGAAACCATAGTAATCATGGAAAGTTAATATTTTTTCCTTCATATGAATGTCAAAGAACTTAAAGTAAAAATTCATTTGATCCAATTTAAAGTTTTGGTTTTTATTTATGGCATTTGAAAATGTACACCTATTGTGTAAGAAGGACTCAATTTTGCAAAGGACTATCAAAAAGATTCATATAATAAAATGATTTTCATTGAAAAAAATATAGAAAATAAGAACATACTAGCCACATTTAAAAAACACTCATACTTTTAAAAATGTGGAATTTTGAAAACTTAAAACATGCAAAGAATGTTTCAAATTTGCTTCAAAATTTTAAAACTTTAAAAGTCTTTTACCACATATAAATGGGTTATAATGTACATGATATATTAAGAATAATTATAGTTTAAAATATAATTAAAATTAAAGAATGTGAAATTTTAATTTTTGGTGATGACTTAAAATTTTGATCATTTTTCAAGATGAATAATTGAATTTACACACTTTTATAAAATCATATTTATTAAACAATGACCCAAAAAACCATTGATGCATTGGGGAAAATTTAAATATATTTTTTGAAATAAGTTATAAATTGTTTTACTAAAAAATCCATTTGCATGTAAAAGTTATTTTTGAGAAAAAGGACTCAAATTCTTTTCCCAAAGTAATCCATTTGGTAAAATAGTTATAGGTTTTGACCTAAGTCACCTATCTTAACCTAAGGCTAGGTATGTTAGCCCATCTAAGCAACCTAGGCTAGCTAGGTGCCTAGGCCCACTTAACATGTGTTGCATGTATGAGGAAATGAACTCCTTATCTCCGTGGTGAGAAATAAAGTCTTTAACCATTCAACCACATTTGCATAAGGTGTGCTATTTTGTTAATATATAATATATGAACATTTTTTCAAGAAATTGCACTATTTTCATAGGTAGGTAGGAATTTAGCTTAGGTAGGTATGTAGCTTAGCCTAGGTAACTAATCAATAAACCAAAATTGGATTCAATTGCAGTAACCCTTCTTTGTTTGGCTCATGCAATTGATGTGATAATTGAAAGGTGTTCATGCTCAAAGTGTTGTCTTTTTCTAGTCATCTTTCATGAAGCCCTAGCATTCCTCTCTTGCTTGGTGTGAAGAGCTAGGGAACATGCCTCAAGTTTTGAGTATTTTGCTATAGTTCAACATTGAGGAAGTACCACTT
>Ga0116228_10001606_pt1 | contig 18915 bp, 20 predicted proteins | sample S1TSphfallax_2_FD_89694 | JGI IMG/M metagenome (GOLD analysis project Ga0116228, IMG submission 89694) | Host-associated microbial communities from peat moss isolated from Minnesota, USA - S1T2_Fc - Sphagnum fallax MG | ecosystem: Host-associated > Plants > Peat moss > Unclassified | place... | reverse complement strand
GGGCATTCTGAAATAAGCACTTGCCTGACTTGAAACCAAGGGCCACTTATTTCAGAAATGTGGTGTTCCTAAAAGTTGTAAAGCACTGAGACTTAAATTGTACACTAATAATGGTGGGCTTTGCAAAGAGTAATTTGAAATTATGATTTGCAAGGGAGTTCCACACCTCTTGCAAGGATTTACAATTTTCCATGATGTTCTCATTTTGCTGCATCTCAATATCATGGGATCTCTTAATTCCTCATCCTTCAGCAGCATGGCCATGTGCGCTATGTCCGGTAAAACTCAGAGGGTGGATCTAGGAGAATTGGAAACCTACCCTCAACTCATGCGTCAAGCAAGTCCCTCATGCTCATAAATCCCCCATCCTAAGGCTTTACCTTACACTTTACTGTTTGTAAATTGGAAAAAAGTAATAGGCTCTAATTTCCATTTGTGTTTTGTTTTGTTTTAGTTCCTCACCCCCCCCCACACCACAACAACAATCTTCAAGCGAAAGATTTAAGTGTTTAATATTGATGGAGAGTTGGAAATAATCATCAAGTAAAAGAGATTAAGACTTGAAAACAATTCATTAACCAATAAGAATTAAGGCATTTGAGAATTGGAAGCAATCATCATGTAAAATAGATGAAGAGTTCAAGCGATTCACAAGCAAAAGATTCAAAGTGATATTGTAATGATGAAGGAAAATAATTGAAACAAGAGATTCATGAAGCTGCAAGAGATTAAGAGTTTGATGGTCAATCAAGAGTTGGTGGAAGCAATCAAGTAAAACAAAAATTAAGAGTTGCAGCTAATTCAACCCAAAAAGTAGAGTAAGTGATGTGATTTGGTGAATATTTCAAGAGTTGGAAACAATCATATGTAATCCTGTCTTGATGAAGCCGGTCTGGAAGAATTGCTCAAATCATATATATCTCAAGACTTTCAGATTCTAAGAAAGAAAGAGGAAGAATCTAAGATAGATTCATTCCTGATCTTTCAGCTGTGGAATGTTGCAGTCTGATGAGGAGTTTGTAAGCAAATCATCAAGTGAAGACGAGAGATCTGAGCTCAAATTGATAGACAGATAATATCTTGTCTAGATCCTTACGAAGAAGTTCAGATCAAGTTATGAAACCTGATGATGGGTGTACCCACAAATGTTTTTTAGAGTGGGAAAGCAGAAGAATGCGGCATTTGGGTTTTGGAGATCCAGGCAGGGCGCATATGCCATACAGTATATCCTCAAAGCATATCCCTCAGGACAACGTTCTGCAGCTTTTCCAGGCGCTTAGGACGAGGATATTCATGGCAGGAGCTTATGCTGCTCACGGGGATTCCCATCTTCTAGTCTGCTGTAGACTTCAGGTGCTGCGAGATCTCTTCTTCTTATTCAAATCCAGAAGGGATCATATGGTAGTAGTGTTGGAGAAGGAGGAGGAGGAAGAAGAGGAGGTCGATGGTGAATCCAGTCGGCGCCACCCAGCAGCAGCTGACGCCGACTTTATCCCAGGGTTCGTTGGAGAGAACAAGCTGCACGTTAGATGAGAAACAGCAAGCAGGATGTTCAAGTATAAGTAGGAGATTCAGCGGAATCGGTAGCAGCAGCAGCAGCAGTAGTGCAGGGAGCGGATCATCCGCAAGTGACGACTGCCATTCAAGCCGCGTGATTTGGGTTGTGGGGATCAATGGAGGTACCGACAAGGATCATGCGCATGCGGGTCTCAAACACATCTTCCAGCAAATCGTTGGACCAGGAGACCATATCTTCGCACTTGTCCTCTTTGACAATATCCCATCAGAATGTATGCAGCTCAATACCAATTTCTTGGTCTTCTCCATGTTCCATTTTTTATGTTAAATCTCTGATTCTTCCCATGAATCCACCGGCTTGCTTGCTACTACAAAACATCTCTATAATTTGTCCAAGCAGATCATGTCTAAAGCCCTGGCAGAGAAGGAAAAAACTGGTCATCATGTGAAGCAAGTGATGGACATACTTGCCTTCAGATGTCACAAGCGTCATGATCTTTGAAGCTACTGAGCATCATGGTGCTTCTTCTGAATCTTTTCTTCTTTCAGCTGAACTAGTATATAGAAAATTTCTTGCTCTTCTTCTTGCACACTATCAAGAAGAAGCAAAACAACACTGAATTCTCGACTTGAAGCAGAAATATCATACATGAATCTCCATCTTGACAATGAGATTTGTGAGATTTGCATCAGTATGTCATTATGAAATTCAGTGAGCAATTTGCAAAGTACCTGAAATCTAGGTTGTCATTCCATCAGAGAGAACACTGTGAAAATTCTCAACTTTTTAAGCACAGAATTATACATAGTTATCTTACTGTGTCTCAATGAAATTCAGTGTGCAATTTGAGAAGTATCAAAAACCTCTAGAGGTTGTCATTCCATTAGACAATTCTGCAAAAATTCTCAAACTTTCAACCAAAATATCATTCATTGATTTCTTAATCAATGTCGATGAGATTTAGTGTGCAATTTGCAAAATCTAGGTTGTCATTCAGTGGGTGTTGGAATTTTCTATCATACAATTCTGCAAAAATCCTTAACTTTCAACAACAAAATCATGCATAGATTTCTTAGTGTATGTCAATGAGATCGACTGTGCAATTTGCAAAGTACCCCTAATCTAGGTTGTCATTCAGTGGGTGTTGAACTTTTTCTATCAGACAATTGTACAAAAATTCTCAACTTTCAACCCTAAAATTATACATAGATTGCTTAGAATATGTCAATGAAATTCAGTGTGCTATTTTCTGGGTTGTTATTATTTGGTGGTGTTTTAATTTCGACTTGAGAAATTTTGTGTAGCATCTAACTAATGACTTTTACTCATGTGGACAGAATGTAAATTTATTTTTCTTATTATTATTGTATAAAACTCAGATGTTCCCACAAGTTGTATCTAATTAGATGTTATATATGGTGCAGTGGGAATCACCTTTGCTTTCACCCGGGATGGCTTCAGAAGCACTGCTGAGCGCAAAATGCTCAAGTGGTTAAGTGAAAAACTCAACTTGTGGCGAGGATATTTGCAAAATTTGGGTGTACATTGCAGGGAAAAAAATGTAAACTTTCTTCTTACTCCTCTGCCCAATCCTCCCTCTAGTCTTTGATGATAAGAATAATTTTATAAAAAAAAAAGTATATATGTATGTATGTATATATGTACAAGTATTGGTCTGATATCGACTTTTGAACATTCTAGTTGGTCCTAGTATTGAGTTTAAGACTGACACCCATCTTGTTTGGTTTGGTTACTTATGAGATTCCTAGTATGAAATTGAAAGACTTTCACTCTTTTTCTCACATTTGGAAGCAATGAGTTGAAAATGGTTTGGTTTGGTTTGGTTCTTGAGCTTTTCTGCTTGTAGGTTACATTGGAACTTCGAGTATGTGCTGCACATTCATTGGGTGAAACCGCTGTTCGAGAGGCGCAATTTCTCCAAGCTACAGACATAATCTTGGAAAGGTGACCTTGGTTCATTCCTCTTCTTGATTTGCATATATTGATCAATGAACTTGTAAGAAATATGACAAAATTCCTATATTCATGGGTTGTTAGAAGGATTTTTATTTTTACTTTTTCAAAAATTTCCCCAGATTTTGTGGTTTTTAAAGTTTGGTGAAATTTTCCAAAATTTCATCATTTTTTTCTGAATTTACACTGAAAGAAAAATAAATTCCAAATTTTTTGGTAACCACAATGTGAAATTTTGACAAAAAGAAAATGTTAGATAATACTAGGAATGTAAATAAAAGGCCCCATATACAAAAATAATTCAGCTAGTTGCCAAAGGGTGGTTTTGCAACTCATGGCCACTTATACTTGAGAGAGTTGAAGTTGATCAACCATGACCATCTTTTCGGGATTGTAGTGTTTACCTATATGCACCATGCCAATGTAGTAGGAAAGAAGTCATAAGTAAAGGGGCTCTTTTCTTTTGTAGACCATGAAAGGACCTTTAGAAAACCCAATCCCTAAAGGAGGCCTTTGTCATTTGACATTTCTTCAATTTAGTCACCTTCTTGTATCACTCTTTCAAGAAGGGATTATTCTGTCCATTACTAAGAGAACAACAAACAAATGATGCATCCTCAATTTTTGAGTTTGTTCTCCTAACGTCCCATAAAGACTAGCTTAGATTATGTGTAAAGTCATAACAATGGTGGAATTAAATTAAATAAAAAATGGTGGAATTTGTTCTAACTATGTTCTATGCTTGGAACTCATTGTTGCCAAGAGATTGATTATGCAACATGGCGGGTTTACTAATTAAGTACTTCTTGTGGGCGGTTGACAGAAATGATGGTAATGATTCAACAACTAGAAAGATTGCAAAACTCCTTAGTGAAAAGACCCAGGCTAGGGTTGGGTTGATGCAGAAGCGGCAAACTTCAAACAAGCTTGAGGCAGTCTTACAAGTGCCAGAAAATCGGCAGCCCCACGACTTTGGCTCTCATGAACTAACGCTGAGTCTTGATAAACAAACTTTGATTAGTAACATGTTGAATGGGTTACATGTAGTTTGCCTAGAATCAGAGGACCCATATTACCTTTCAATAAGCATAGATTTATCGTCTGGAATCTCAAAATGAGTGGTTTTTTTTTTCATTTTTGTTGCATTGTTTCCATTTGTTAGGTTATGAACCCAAGAATTAGTTTGTATATAGAAATGCCTACAAATTGGAATTCTTTAGAGCATCCCCATCAACACATTGCACAATATGTTTTAGTTGAAGAATAGTAAAAAATTTATGTCAATTTGGGGTAGTAAACTGGCTTGAGGCCAATATTTGTGCACAAGATGCAGTGCAATTTCCAAGCCCTATATACAATTACCCTTGATTGGTCAGATATAATGATTGGTCTAGGTGGTTTGTTATTGGTAGTCTCCCACTTTTTGCGGTACCAAATTTCATGTTTATTAGTGGAGATGGAGAACTCATAAGTAAGCAAGATGTCTTCGATGTGAGAAATACTCTTGAAGGCTCAAATATCAAGCATGGGTGGTGCCGCTTTTCAATGTTTAAATTGCAGTGATTAAGATACAATGAGAAATATTTCCTTCCTAAATCAAACTATCAGAGTCATTGCTAACTCATGTTTAGTACAAGGCTTATTTTTAAAAAATAGTGTGACTTTTATGAAAAACCTTTTTCCCCCATACAAAAGAGAAAATCTCTAAGTTCATAAAATCACATTCTTTAAAAGGTTACTAATATTGTCCAAATCCATGTTTATTTATTATAAGATGTGTATTTCAACATCATTGAAATTCCAAAATTCCAATTCTGCTTATACCCTAATACACTACCTTGGTTGATTCAACACTAATTATATTACTTTCAGAAGTAATGAAAGTTTCAAATATTATCTTTTTGAAATTAAAAACGTTTGTGATGTAAATTATTGATTTTTCAAGAATAATGTATTTGTCGAAATGAAAAGTTCAAAATAAATCAATTATTCAACAAACATCTGTTGAAGCAGCCAAGGTCCTACAGTAACCATGAAACAAAAATCAGATATTAAAATGAGTAGAAATATGTTTAAAAGATTGATATTCTTTTGCACTTCAAAAACCCAGCTTTGGAAATGCAATGTTTGGGAGGATGTAAAATTCCCACAATGAAACTAAGAATCTTCTACTTCTTTTTTGACTAAAAACCCATTTTTGAAATCGCCTTGTTGAAAGTGCCCTTCAATTCACAAGGTTAGATAAGTGTCAAGCATATACATAGGAGCTACTGTGATAATCCACTTCATCACCATCACCAAATGAGACTATAACAAGAGTAAAAAGTACAATGCCCAAGCTCAAAGGAAGTAGCTAGTGCTTTCTAGCAAATCCAACAAGCACAAGCAAACATGAATTGCCATACGTAATATGACCTCACAATTGTGCTCCTCCTTAATTCCTTTGAAATTGTGCAGAGCAATCTGGTCACTGCTGACATTGGTGGTCCATCAGCTCTCAACATTTAATAACACCCAATTACTCAAACATTTACAAATTGGTATCCTGGAACAACCCATCAGTAGAAATCCTCAAAGTTGCTGCTTCCCGTAGGAGTCCTCTCACAACGCTCACCAGTTCAGATAATCTGTCTTATCAGGAGAATGTACTGGGTGTTTTTATGAGTCAGAAGAGGGCCAAAGTTGCTCAGATAGATGCCCACCCATCTCCATTTGCCATGCCCGGTCCACCAAGGGTGCCAATTCTCTGCAACAAACAGATAGAAGCCACTTAGACCTCTGGGGAAAAAATGACTAGGGAAAGAGCAGCTAGCTGAGCTTTTCTGGATGGAAGGAACATGCGATGTACACATACTGGTGATCAGAAATTACTACAAAGAGAGTTGAGAATAGTACTTGAGGTCATGACTGACCACAATCAGTGTACGCTCTCCTTTTAGTGACCATAGCAAGTTGACCACATCTGCCCTTGCTTTCCAATCTGTCCATCAGGTTCCAACTAATTAGCATTCCTCCTGCTTCATGCGCTTAAAGGTGATGAAATTTCCAACCATACTCATCATCATAAATTCCTGCAAACTCCCACGATGTTTCCCTTTTGGATGTTTCCCTTCTGGTTCTTCATCATTTTGTCATGCTCACAACACACTTGCAGCATCAAGGTAAAGTTCTGATATGTTTTCTCTAGTGAGGTAGAAACACCAACCTAGACCCGCCAGTGGCTCGTCCAGTAGCAGCAAATCAGGCATCCGCACCTGTCATTAAAAACAAAACATATGTCAACAACCTGTTGTCATCCAGCTTATCATTTGATCTATTGACAACCAGATTACACTTTGCATGTCAAAAAATGAAAGTACAAAGTAGGTATTGGGCACTTCATACTTAATCATAGCCTAAAATCAAACACCATGACTACTACAACTATCACACCTCTTGTATAATAACAGTACACACAAATATCATTTGTGATCAGGTTATAAGGGATACTAAAGTGGAAGGCAATCACCAGCTGCACAGCCAGAGCTAGCCGACGTTTATATCCATCACTCAAAGTCCTTGGATTTTTATCAAAAGGGATGTCTGCCATGCCCACCTGTAAAACAAACATCAGCTTCGATCAATAAACCTACACACACAACCCCCAACTCTACCAAAGCATTTGCCTATGGACCAATCAACCATACCCATCACTATATTCTGAGGAGAATAATCATGATGACAGCTTTGCCTATGAGCTTTGCAGTGACTGAGTGTGATCCTAACAAAACAAGAGCTCAGGAATCTCACAACCCTTGTCATTGACTATGAAAGTGGATGTCAAGAGATAGAACAGGATTCAGGAAATACTGCAAAGACAGCAGCTTGTAGGCGCATGGCAAGCTGCTGCCGCAACAACATGTCTTCAGCTCTTCGAGACCATCCAAATGTGAGCTCTTCCAATACAGTGTCTGCCAAAAAATAGCTGTCCACATACACAATTATATGTCAAACTCTAAAAACCTGCCATACAACGCTCAAACAGTTGGGTGTACTCCTTAACTCAACAGATCTGCAACCCAGTGAGAGCATAGAGTGTATTCTTTGTCTAGGAAAAAAGAGATTCAGTTGTGACCTGTACTGAAGGCCAAAGATCAGCAATACAGAATAATGTTATGTACATGACTTGCAGCTGAAGTATTCAGCAACAACTTGGATTTGCAAAGAATGGGACCTTTGAAAAACTCCTGATTCTCCAGCAGGCTAGAAAGTGATAGAAGGTAATCACTACCCTAGCTACAGTAGTAAAGGATGATGATGATAAGGCATCTATTACCGCTCAGGAAATTGGAACACAATCCCAGCTTGTGAAGCTACAGATCTTTCAGAGCTGTCTCTCCCAATCCTTATAGAGCCTTCTGTTGGTGTGGCTAACCCTGCTAATACCTGCACACCGATGAGAGTGGTGGTTCAACCTCTTCTTCATGAAAAAATCCTTGCAATTGCGTTGTTGCTCTAACAGGTTCAATCACTATGTGATCACAAAGGATAAATTCAGAGTTAGCAGCATATCTTGAAAGCACCTCAATGTCTGGACACACTGAAAAAACAAATCCCCAAAAAGTTGCAGTCAAAATAACTTGTTTCATAAATTGCCATTTTCCATTGTTGTTCTGAGATTGGGTTAGATGCTCAAGGTGGTTGCAAAGATTACAGAACAAAACTTGCCTGGAGAAGGGTGGTCTTGCCACTACCACTGCGTCCATAAATGAGACCTAAACTGCCCCATAGTCATCCACATCAACAACACAGATGCATCAAATCCAGTCAAATTCAATGGAATTCGAAGTGAGCCATTCAATGTAGCAAGAGAAAAAAATCTAAAGTCAAACTCAGCAAGAGAAAGTGCAAGAGAAGTAGAGCTTGAAACTGACACACATTTCGACCCTAATACTTACATTCTTCATCAATGCATACCTTTTGTCAGGGAGAGACAAAGAGACATTGTTGAGGAGATTGAGTTGAGTGCCAGGTGGTCTATAGCTGACACCTTCCACCTGGGAAAATCCCCACCACCCCCACCCAAAATATAACATGATTTCTCTAGATGGTGTCAGCAATGGATCCTGTATCCAAGAAATGGGTATTGGGAAGAAAATTTCAGCATTAAGGAGATTTTCAGAATCCTCAACTTTGAAATAAAACTCTTGAGCAAAACAGATGAACAAGTTATGTGAAGAGGATATGTGTGGGACAAAAAGCACAAGAAAGAAAAGAATCCGAATTCAGTCATCTGTTGGTTGAGAAAACCTCAAAACGTTTTGTACTCGGATGCAATTGCAGAGAGAAAATTGAATGAGATTGCAGAGAGAAACTGAATGAGATTACAGGGAGAAAACCAAATGAGATTGCAGAAGAATACATACTGAGAGTGCTTTGAAGATATACCACAGAAAGCTTTGAAGGTATCCATCCTCATCGTGAAAAGAAAGAGAAAAGAGGATGCAAGGAAGGTTGCAGAAACTGAGAGGACATTGCAGACCTGCACAAAGGGATGGGCAGAATTGGGTGTGGTTTTTCCGTCGTTGTCAACGACTCCTGTGTGTGTCAATGCTGCTTGACAAATGACTACCTTCTTCATCATCGTCATCATCCCCCTCCTCCTCCTCCAGTGTAATCCTTGTGAGCATTTCACCTTCTCTGCTGATTCTTCTCTTGAATGATGCAGCTTGCTAAAAGAATCAACGGAACTCGGATTTCTATAATAAACTCCTGTCTCATGATTATAATAATCTGGGAGTTTCAAGATGCTTGCAAGGGAAGATGCTTTGAAAATCGGTGACTGCGGCAATGGATGCATGATGATTATTTTTCGTATTATCTCACACAGAAAAAAAGCTTCTACCACCCAATTTCCCCCAAAAACCTCCAAAACTGAGAGCTCAAGTTCTCCTTCCAATTAGAAATTCCTCAGGAAATGGGTTCCTCAGCTGCTTGCTGCAAATCCATCTAGAAAACTTTTTTTCCCCTCATTGAGTGCAGCACCACCCTAAGAGAGCAAACCACCCCAACACAAGTGTAGGCCGGTCTTGAAATCCCTGAACCCTAATCCGGTGAGAGAAGATTGTCAGCAGTATACCCTGATGCCCTAATCATGTCGCGACGCAACAAGGCTCGAGCTTGGTTTCTTTAGAAGAAGAAGGTGCAAATGGTTGTTGGGTGGAGGAAGAAATCATCCGAAGACGATGTTTCTTCTTGTCCTTCAATGGGTTGCTGAAAGCTTCGTATTGTAAATACGACAGTACCTTAGTCGAAAGTCGCGATGGTAGAGAACTTGGAGAAGAAGTACAAAGAGATTCTCAAGTGGGGTGCGTTGCAAGGGATCACAGACACCCCGTTTCCGTCATCTCCTTCATCATCACCACCATCGTCGTCGTCGTCATCGTATCGTCCCGACTTTGAACAGCAGCAAGAACAATCTTCTTGTTTGGGGTTTTCTCTGGAGATCGCTGTTTTTTCAGATTCCGAGGGCGGGTGTGTGACTGAGTGTTCTCTCCTCAAGTTCCTTGTGTATTGGAAGTCCCATTTCCCTGACCTGCGAGAGATTGACTGACGCTGATGGGTTTTTGAGAAGCTCTGGATCCTGAGGAATTGCTTCTCGACCTAATCCTGCTGACATTGGGTTTCTTCCTTAAAGTCTTTCGTTTTTTGGTTTTTCCAGGAGGGGACTTGCAGCAACAAGGGATCTGAAGAAGGGAGAGATAATACTCCGGGTTCCTAAAGGAGCACTTCTAAGTGTCCACAGTGCTCAACAGGACAGGAAACTGGCAGAAGCTCTTGTGTCTTATCCTTCCTTGTCTTCTACACAGGTTAGATTCTCACAAAGACCTCAAGGAAAAAAAACACAACCCCTGCTGTTATGTGAAAGAAACAGGAGAGTGCTAAACAGGGCAGAGAAACTTACAGAAGCTCTTCTTGTGTTCCTTGTCTTCTACACAGCTTAGATTCTCACCAAAAACCTCAAGAAAAAAGGGGGAAAAACCCTGCTTATTTGTGAAAGAAGCAGGAAATTTTAAGTATCCAGAGTGCTTCACATGACAAGAAGCTGGCAGAAGCTCTCCTGTGTCTCATCCTTCCTTGTCTTCTACACATGTTAGATTTTAACGAAAGGTGGTTGTTGTTGTTGTTGTGGACACTTTCTCTCTACAAATCTCATAGCTAGACTTTTGATCACCTCCCTCAGGTGCTGTGTGTTCATTTGCTGAGGGAAGTGGCAAAGGGGCGGACAAGTGCATGGTATCCATATCTGGTGCATCTTCCTCGACTCCATCACACATTAGCGCATTATACAACATCTGTGGAGTCTCAAGCACTGCAGGTAGAGCAACAAGATTTTTTTTAAATTTTGAAACTGCAATCGATTTCAGACACAACCAGTCAATTGTGAGTGATGAAATATGTCTACGAAAGGTCTCCATTGCTTGACAAACTTTAGGTTTTACTACTCTGCACTTGGCTGTTTGCTTCCCAAGTCTGTGTCCTGAGTTCTTCTTGCAACAGAAACTCAGAACACAGATTTTCTATAATTGTGTTTTGCTTGAAATCTTGGGTGGATTACTATTTACTTATCAACACACAGTCAGGAGCTAATGAAGCCAGTGTGGGTAGTATTCATACAGAGCTTTGTCACTGACTGCTATTCATTCTTGATGAAGGTGAAGAGTCCAACGCATGGTGTCATGTACTTAATTGCTATGGAGAGTTTCCTTTTTTACAATCTTGTCAAAAGATGATGCAGCAATTTATCACATTTTCAGCAGAAGTTCATCAATTCTGATGGCTTGGGTTTGCAAACCATTACCAGGTGGAGGAGGCAGTGTGGGTGGCAGAGAGGGCAGCAGAGACAGTTCGTCAAGAATGGAATGAAGCAAGGCCTTTGATCAAGAGGCTCTCTTTGGGTCGCAGATTTGATTCCCTACATGCTTGGTTATGGGCATCTGCCACCGTGCGTGAGTAATCCCAAACAGTCTCCCCATTTACATTTTGGAGAACCATTTCCACTCTTAAAAATGAATGGGTACTAACTAACTAAGCAGTCCTTTAAAAAGTCTCTAGAATTGCTCAAAGCTTACTCTTTGATGAGGAGGGGAATAGTGACATTTTGAACTGAAAACACAAGATCAGCTTCCTGAGTTTTGAGCATGAAACAGATTACAGATGAAGCAAAGTTAATATGTTTTTTTAATGTGATTTCTACTTCAAAATATGAAAAAAAAAGGCCATAGAGTATCAAGATTTCAATAGTTCTATGCCTTATTATGAATCTAAGGTTTGTACTTTTCCTAGAGCCATTAACAAACTGACAAGCTTCTGATATATCAGGTGTCCTCTCGCACATTATATGTGCCCTGGGATAAAGCTGGCACACTTTGTCCAATTGGGGACTATTTCAATTACGCATGTCCAGGTGTGACAGAGCATGATCTTGTCAACACACAAGATTTGCATGGGAATGATGATGCTGAGGCAAACCTTGAGGAAGATGGAGACAGTTCATGTGGACTTGAATTTGCAGACCGCCTTTCAGATGGGGGTTTTGAGTCTGAGAGGAATGAATACTGCTTTTATGCTCACCAAAACTACAAAAAAGGAGAACAGGTTAATGAATCCTTAACTGAAATTGCTGGGATTAGGAAATGCAAAGCTTGACCAGAAGATATAGCTTGTCTTGCAACTTGTTGGATGTCAAGATCAGCTTTTGTTTGAATACAATCTTTTCTGTTTTTTTTTGTTTTGCTTATTGTTTGATTGTGTAGGCACAAGTGGTACTCTTAAGTCTTCACTGTGTTAGTAATTTGTTCTGTCAGTTTAAACTAGTTGTGATGGTTCTTTTTTGTGGGCATTTTTGCAGGTGTTACTGTGCTATGGAACATATACTAACCTTGAGCTTCTTGAACATTACGGCTTTCTGTTGCTGAAGAATCCCAATGACAAGCTCCTCTTTCGTTTTTCAGGCCTTCATGAACTTGGTCCTGTGAGTCCTGGAGGCCCTCACAATGATCCCAAAAACCTGTACATTGATTTTGATGGACACCCGTCATTCTCGCTGCTTGCAGTGTTGCGTCTAAGAGCTGCTCCAACCGCCATCCACAAATCTCATGGTCATTTGGCACTTTCCGGTCTACAAATCTCACCAGAGAATGATGCAACAGCATACCGATGGCTGAAAGTGGAATGTGAGAAGCTCATTGCAAGCTTTCTAACAAGTACTGATGATGACTTCATGTTGTTGAAACTACTTGAAGCTTGTACCTCATTTCATCAAGTTGTTGCCAAAGCATTAACCATTTGTAACTGCAGAGAGCAAGAGAGGGTAAGAAGAGACTCACCACTGTGTGGAACCACATCCAAGGAGGAGAAATTTTCCAAAGAATTGCCAACAAATGTCTTGACAGAAATCGGCAAGTTTGAGGCTTTGGTTTCCTTGAAATCAAACAAGTCTAGAGGGAGCAGTAGTGATCCACTTGCTGAAGAAGCAATTGTGTTGGAAAAATGGAAACTTGCAGTTAGTTGGCGATTAGCTCAAAAGAGAATCATCGAGCGCTGCATTTTGCATTGTGCACGTTGCCTCAAGTGTTTCTCTTAGCTGCTAATCATGTGGACCAACTTTGATTGAACTTTTCGACAAGGAAGGCAATGAAGAACAGGTTGTATGCCAGTTTAAGCACTGCTGTTTATCTTGCACTGTCCATCTCACAGACCACATTCACATCAGAATCACTGCTACAATTTTGTACAAACAGATGTGCTTGTCTGCTGCTGCCAACATGTTTTGTGAAGCTACCACTGTACCTCTGGTTCAAAAGGTTGGGTATGAAGCAGCAGCATGCATGCACATCAAATCCTCCCCTTGCATTTGGATTTGATCTCCATGTAAGAGCCAGAGAGATTCTGTAGAGAGAAATCTGTTTGAATGCATCTTTGTTTTTAGATGTGCAAGTAGGACCTGTTTGAAAACTTCTTTCACTGTATGAAAGCTTGTTTGCTCCATCTGTGTTTGTTGCATGGATGGAACCTCTCTTGCTGCTCATTTCTAGCTACAATCGTTGGGAATGAATCAGCAATGTCCTGATATGTTCTTCCAACCTCATTGCTGCTGATGTCCTCCATGCTGTTGCAGCATTGATTGATTGATCCATTTGTTTGTTTGCCACTGCCTAAAAGCCTGATCCAAAGAAGAGCAAGTGAGCTTGATGAATCAGGAGAGGAATCTGAAATACAGGAAAGTTGAGAATGACTGAGAATACAGAATCTGTTGTGTGTCTGTTTGCAGAGAATGATTTGCAAGTGTTCTCTGAGAACAGACAAAGCAATCTGTGAAAATATTGCCATCTTCTTCTTTTGCTTCTTCCTCCAGCGGCCATGGTTGTACAGGATCTGTGATCCTGGATTCCTGATTCCATTCTTGGAAATCAGTAGTAATAAGAGCAGGAGATTAAGATTAGTAAGGGTAAAACATACCTGACCGACTGCTCGCCGCAGTTTGCAGGATCCGGATACGCGTGTCCCTCTCTCAGCGGAAAGGTCACCAAGGCCAACGAAAGAGCAAGGATCAACCGGGCGAGCGATCTAGCGGAAGGAAGAAAACCGTAGTCCGACGCATTTGGATTCTCTCTCCCTCTCTCTACTCGAAAAGGTCACGGACGGGCAGCGGAAGCATCACCCGGGCGGGTACAGCAATCTAGGGAAGCAGGATCTGCTGTTGTTGAAGGCAAAAACGTCACCGGGGCGAGCGAGTGTCCATCTAGGGAAGAAGAAGAGGAGGGGGAGGGAGCGAGGGACGTGCTGTTGACGGCGGCGGCAGCAGGAGTTTCTACTGAAGGAGCTGCACAATAGGAATGGTTGTGGCGGCCCGCGATAAGCACTAAGAAGAAGAGCAGCAGCACATACCTTGCGACAGGAAGAAGATGGCCCTGCGCTCGACTGGAGGCAGGGTTTCTCCGCTTCTGCGTCGCTACTTGCAATCGAGGTCTTCTTCGTCCTGCAGCAGATCCCTCGCGGCAACGCCGGCGGCGGCGGCAGCAGCAACAACATCGCAACGCCGCATTAGTGAAAGATCCTTCTCCTCTGAGGCTCGGAAGACTATCACAGCGACGTTGTTTCCGGGAGATGGAATCGGGCCAGAGATTGCAACCTCGGTGAAGGAGGTTTTCAAGGCTGCGGATGTGCCGATCGAGTGGGAGGAGCACTACATCGACACGAAGGTGGATCCGCGCACAGGCAGCTTCCTCACATGGGAGAGCATGGAGTCGGTGCGCAGGAACGGCATCGGCTTGAAAGGACCGATGACGACGCCAATCGGCAAGGGACACAAGTCTCTGAACCTGACTTTGCGGAAGGAGCTGGGATTGTACGCGAACGTGAGACCCTGTCTCAGCATCCCTGGTTACAGAACCCGCTACGACGGCGTGGATTTGGTGACCATCCGGGAGAATACGGAAGGCGAGTATAGTGGCTTGGAGCATCAGGTAGTGAGCGGTGTGGTAGAGAGCTTGAAGATCATCACTCGTCAAGCGAGCAAGCGAGTGGCGGAGTATGCTTTCCACTATGCGCAGCAGCACGGCAGAAAGCGAGTGTCTGCCATTCACAAAGCCAACATCATGAAGAAGACTGATGGTCTGTTCCTGCAATGCTGTCGTGAAGTTGCAGAGCTTTACCCTGACATTGTGTATGAGGAGGTCATCATCGACAATTGCTGCATGATGCTGGTCAAGAATCCGGCTTTGTTTGATGTGTTGGTGATGCCCAATCTCTATGGCGACATCATCAGTGATCTGTGTGCAGGTCTCATTGGTGGCTTAGGGCTTACACCCAGTGGCAACATTGGTGAGAATGGACTTGCTCTCATGGAAGCTGTTCATGGGACAGCTCCGGATATTGCTGGTAAGAACATGGCCAACCCAACCGCACTTTTGTTGAGCTCTGTCATGATGCTGCAACATCTGGGATTGAATGAGCCCGCTGAACAGATCCACAGCTCCATTCTCAAGACAATTGCAGAGGGTAAATGGCGCACTGGTGATCTCGGCGGCACTGCCACCACAACCGAGTACACCAAGGCACTTATTGACAACCTTTGAAACACATTCTATTTTACTCAATTCAGTCTTTCACTCAGGTGGGCTTGCACTGCTTTGTATTCTCATGGCTGCTTTGAAAATGGAGTCTATTCAATTGTGTGTTGCCACCAAAGAAGAAGAGGAATGAAGAAGAAGAAGAAGAAGAAGAAGGAAGGAGGAGGAGAACAAGAATAAATGCTGAAACCAATGGTAAATTCGGTATTGCATTTTTTGCCTTTGGTGCTACTGGCACCTTTCTTGTGTTGTCTGCATTTGACCCCTTGTGCATAAGAAGGAAGGGGGTTTTGGGCCCAAGGGCTCTCAGTATTATAAGAAGCCTCTGTGCCAACCAACACTACAGCAAGGTCTGCTGTTTTCAGCTTATGTTATTGTAAGTGTATGCTTGTTGCATCCTTATGAATCCAAAACATTCTCAATTTGTTTACAGAAGAAGCTGTGTTTTGTTGATTGAACTCTTGGGGCAACTCTCCTGATATACGTAGTAGTTAGTACATGTGCATTTTCTTCATCTGTATGTATGTATGTATCTAGGGTCTTTTTTGGTCACTGCTGCTATTTGTGATGGAGGAGGTGTGATGGGTGTGACACTTTGTGAGCAACATGACTGTTATATGTTATGACTGCATTCGCTGGTGCGGGACTTTATTCATAATTGTTGTTACAGAGAGATTTCTCTGCAATTCAGAGATCTGGTGTGTGTTTCTGTGTGTCTGTTGGAGTTGTTTGTTAGATATAGTTATCAACATTATCTACAGCATCAGTTTACTGTTCATGTGCAAATTGAGAGGATTCAGAAATGTGCTGCTGCTGCTGCTGCTGGGGAGAAGTTTTCATGAAGTGAAAAAGTCTTCCTGCTCCTCACCTGTTACAGCACCAACAGACACCACACAGAGAGATACATTTGGAATGAAGGTAGGTCAGTCTCTTTTATGAGCACTTATAACTGGACAGCAAAGTTTACCACATTTTTGGGTGGATCTACAGGGAACTATTTTGCACTTGACCGTTGTTTTAAAATCCCTTTAGGAAATGGTTACCTACCTATGCAGATAAGCTATCAAATCAGCTTATCTAACATGTGTATCTTTTTAAGGACTGGGAACTTCTACATAACTACAATTTGAGTCAATCTGAATAGAAAAACAGTGTTTTGTGTGCAGAGACCTTTCATGAAGTCAACATGCATGTGTACAGTCTCAAGTTCATGGCGAACTTTCTCATTGGAGTGAAGGATGAGTGCACATTAGTGAGTGCACCCTCTCCTTTTCATCGCACCTCAATGCCCTAAAACCTAGTGAGATATGCTTGGACTAACCCTGAGCCCTAATCCAGTAAGCACCTACAATCCAACATCTCTTGGTGGTTATAATAGGAAGTGCAGATTTTTCTTGGTGTTGATTCTTGCTAGTGTTGGCCTTCAATTTTCTTTTGCTGTTTTAATGAGAAGCAACTGATCTTGTTTGCCGTAAGTATGTGGTGGGTGTCATGTTTTCATATCTCCCTATTCCCTTTATTTTTAGAGGAATCGTCAAAATCAATTAATTAACTACTAACCACACAGAGACACATCTTGTGCAACAAAATGGTCACCATGTCCAACAAATACATGAACTCCTCCCATTGTACCATGGACATGCACCATAGAGGTGCACATTTTTTTCCTGAAAATCAAAGTGATTGAGGAAAAGTTCTGAACTCACTCTCTCTGTATCTGTCTCTCTCAAATAGCAAACACTGGTCATGCCACCTACTTTTGTTCGAAGCTCACAATTCATGTATAGAGGCATTGCAACAATTTCACTTTTAGGTTTCCATAGCTTTTGACACTGGGAGCTCAAATTTCCAACAATTTGGGTTATAGATTTCTCCATAATATGTAATGTGTCTGGTTTTGCTATTCAAACATGTCACTGGAGCATCTCCTCCCACACCCCCATTTTGGGTCTCTACAAGTGTTTAACATGCAACAAAAGTGCTAATTAATTCCCCATTCTCACCCACGATTAATATAAAGAGAAATTGGACAATAGAAGGTGAGAGGCTGGTTTGATCAATGTCGTGCAGGTATTTGTTTTTGAAGGAACCTATGGTCTTGAATTTTATATATTTTATAAATGTGATAGAACCTTCAGGTAAGGGGTTTTTGCTTTGCCCAAACAAGGCAGTTATTGAGTACTCGGTTGCCAAGGGTTTATGATATTCTAAAGAGGATGCAATTCCAGATGTGGTTCAGATTTAGGGTTGCTATCAAAAGTTTCTTCTATTTTGGGGCGCCTCCATAGTGTCAACTATTTTCTGCAATGGGCCAATCAAATTGGCTCATTGCCAAAAAACAAATTGGACTTGTGGATCACCCCCAACATATTTTGAAACAAATCACATGTTTTAATTTGTAACCAACAAAATGTACGAGAAATTACAAGTTTTAATCCTAAAGTTTAATTCACATCAACCTTTCAATTTCTAATTGTGAAGTTTGATTTGTATCACCCTTGCAAATGTAAATGAATTGTTGTATTGCTAATAAACTTTGCAACATGTGTTTCCTTGATAGAAGGCTTTTAGGTATAACACAATTTGAAAAACAAAAGACTTAACATTGCAAATTTAAGACTACATTAACACGTGGTTGAAATTGACAAACACCAACATAATTATAACAATTAAACGTGGGAAACCTATGACCTTTCAAATTGAACACCCCTAACCCTGAAATTGGACATGGTGGACTTGAAACTTTTAAATTGGACATCCCAAACTATGGAATTTAACACAAAAAGCTTAGAATCTCACAAATCGGACACCCTAAACCATGAAATTGGACATGGCAAACTTGAAACCTCGAAATTAAACACCCTAGACCTTGAAATTGTACATGGCAAACTTAGGATCCCTCAAATTAAACACTTTGTACTCAAAAAATGGGCATTGTAAGCTTGAAAACTTTAAATTAACCACCCTGGACCATGAAATTGAACATGGAAAACATGAAACATTTTATTAAACAAATCAAACCCTAATTTTGGACATGGTAGACTTATAATCCATCAAATTGTACATCCCAAACCCTCAAATTGGACATGCCAAACTTGGAATCCCACAAATTGGACATGGAAAACCTATAATCATTCAAATTGTACACCCCATACCCTCAACTTGGACATGACAAACTTTTGATGAACTTTTTAATGAGAAAACACATGACTTAAAAAAAACAACACATGGACAACATATGACAACCCATGCATGAAGACCATTAAGATTATTCATGAACATGCCCATTTCATCCTTGGAATGTTGCTT
>Ga0116228_10001605_pt1 | contig 18935 bp, 17 predicted proteins | sample S1TSphfallax_2_FD_89694 | JGI IMG/M metagenome (GOLD analysis project Ga0116228, IMG submission 89694) | Host-associated microbial communities from peat moss isolated from Minnesota, USA - S1T2_Fc - Sphagnum fallax MG | ecosystem: Host-associated > Plants > Peat moss > Unclassified | place... | reverse complement strand
TTTGATGGTTACATGCACAACAATAGTGTTGATTCATAAGTCATGTAAAGAACTTGGAGAAATTTGCTAATTATATTTGGAGGACAACTTATACAATTGAATATCTCCACAAGACAAATAAATATCCCATTTTTATTGATAGGTGTAAAATCCTTTTCACTTTTAAGGAGTAAGTGTAAGAATGTTCCCCCTCCTACACCTTGTGTTGTATGCATGTTTAATGCAAGGAAATGCCCTAAGGTTGGGGCATTCCCTAAATAATGCACCCTTAAGGCCAGTTCAAGGGTTCGTTATTTTGGGAATGCCCAACCTAAAGGCGTCACTCAATGTACAAATCAAAATTTTTTTATTAAAAAAATTACCACAATGCCCGATGGGTACTTTCTAGTTATCATGGTTTAAAAAATGTTATGTGGGCATTTTTAAAGTGAAACACTTGCCTTTCCGACCAGCTTGCTTGTGGAATCTAGTGGATAAAACATCCTCCAATAACAGTGTCACAAATCATGAAGTGTTTTACATGTAAGGTAAAACCCAAGGCCACAATCTTTATTGAGTGTAAGACCAATGTCAATTTTGTTTTTCCTGTTTTTTTTCATGATACTTATCATATCATGAGAAAGCAAAAGAAAAAAGTGGGGCATTGAATTGCATGTGGAATCTATTAAATGGATGGGAGGTGAAGATTTAACTTAATGGATGAAGGGTTGCATAGGATGATTGACATGTAGAAAGTGCCAAAATTTTTGATGGCTAATGATCATCTGAAGTAAAGGGGTTTGATTGAGTTTATCCATGTTGTTTTCTTTAAATTAAACTTTGTTCATTATTTGTTGTGAGCTATTTTTTTTGTATGTTGTTTTTCAATAAAGAGTTTGTGATGACAGAATGTTGATCTTATTTTATGGATTTATTCAGGTACACTTCATGAGGTAGGTTTCTATTTTTGGGTGTGCATCCCATCCTAGTAACCAGAACGAATGGGAAGTGAGATCTACTTATATGGGAACTTTGAAAATAGCATAACATGAATGAGGGAAATTGGGGAATGTACATGAGGGAATTTTTTCATTCATATTATTGTAGAACTTTGTATAACAATTTTTTTCTCTTATTTAAACTTTCGGAGAAAGGTGGAGTTTTGGGACTTTTCAAGTTTCTTGTGTTAGACGGGAGCAATCGATGCAAATGGGAGAAGTAAGGTGTTTTGCTTTTGGTGGAATGTAATAAAGGAACCTTACTATAAGAAATAAAAAAAGAATGTGGAAGGATATGTTTGCCATTAAACAATTATGATAGGCCATAATAGTTTATGAGAGTAAAGTTGAAATGTGTTGATCCAAAATGTTCTTTGGACTTATACAATAAGATTAGTTGTGTCATAGTGGAAAGGTTAATTAGGTTGTTACTTATTTTGTGTATTGGATAAAGATATAAATTATCCTTGAAAATAATATTAAGGAAGTAATATTTATTCCTCCTTTTTGTTTTGGGTGATAGGCTGATGAAAAGAAAACATCCCTTGCTGCGAAGATCTCATTTTTCATGCCTTGCAAATAGTGGAAGAAAAATATGCTAGCTAAGGTGACCTCCAATTAGGGTATAATCACCCATCACTGAGCACATATTTATCATTTAACACTTTTTAATATTTTCTGTATTCCTTAACCAAATTGAACGATTTTTGTGTCATTGGATGCAAAAACTAGAGGGTTACAAATGTTATTTGAATGTCATAATAAAATAGCAATGCAGAAAACATAGGACAAGAATGAGTGATAGTTTGCTTCATTTTTTTATGCTTAAGATCCTTCTCTAGTTCTAGCCCCATATCTTATTTTTAGTCTTGTTCGAGTGATTTAAAACCAGATCCACGTGTCAACTATAGGCTTCAAAAAAGTTCTTTGTATTCCAGAGGCAAAGAGAAACAATAAAGATTTTAAGCTTTAAATCCTAATATGTTTCAATTCATGCATCACCAAACACCCCATTTGCCAAATTGAACAATTTTTGTGATGTTGAAAGTGCTAGGTGAAAAGATACAAATGTTTGTTGAGCTTTAGAAATAAAAGAACAATGTGTGAGGATTTGACGTCCTTTGACTTCTTAAGTGTTCATTCACCAACCTATTTATCCTACATTGCAAAAAGCTATGCAAGTCTTTGTGGTTCACGATATAGTTTCTGCCTTATGATGGGTAAAGCTGAAGGGTGATGAATAGTTCCAAAATGCAAGACCAAACTCTGCCCTTGCCTCATCATAGGCCCTTATTTTGGACATGCCCCCACCGTGGGGGCTTTACCATACAAATAAAGAAAAAAAACTTCCAATTAATTTATTTGAGATCCACACTGCTGTGCATTACCAGTGATGATCAACTATATATATATATATATATGGTTTTCAATAATTCATCATTATTAATTTCAATGTCAGGTTTAATTTAAATTAATATACATTTCATGGACATGAAAATATGGATATTAATTTGTTTTTTTATATCCATACTGGTGGCAAAGAAAAAGAGTGAGATAGTTATAAAATGGAGATAGTTATTAAGAAAGGTGAGAAATAGTTATTAAGACAGTTAATAGGAAAAGGAAGTAGTTATTAAAAAAGAAATGAAATAGTTAGGCTTGAAAATGAGATAGTTATGTCTGAAATTGTCTTTGGAATGGGCCATGGATGACCATATGAAGGATTCCAAAAAATCCCTCATATACCAGTTCCGATCATCACTGGAATTTAAGGGGCTACTAATATGACAGAATTCTGATCTTTAGGGTTTTGTCAGTGAGTACGCCAGGACAGGGATCGCTATCTGTAATGGCCCTGAAATGCAGAAATTGTTTGGGAGACTTAAATTTTTTTAATCATCTTTCCATCTTTACAATCAAGCTTTTTTCTCAGGTCTCTATGTTGGGTGAGGCACCCTCCTCAGGGTTTTTCAAGACTTTGGCAATGTCAAGCTTGACCCTCGCAGTACAGTACCTCAATCTTGGAAGACCCTTGGGAGGGTGCCTTGCCCATTACATAACCGGTTAGTGATGGGTGCCTTGCACTGCCATTGGCTGTGGAGGACTTGAGTTACAAGCCGTAAACCGTGAGTGCACGAGCACCTGATTGGCCCACCTCATAGTCTAATCTCCATGCTCCTCCAATGTGGATGATTGCTCTGTTCTAGTAACCGGCACTAACCAACAAACCCTGTGAACACAATCAATTGGTGCCAATTTGTAACCAAGCTTGTGCTTGGTGTGGAGAATGACAGGTTACATTGGGTAATCAGCTCGAGCAGCTGGGTTATAACATATAATCTCATCTCATCATGTGAGTGACGAGATTATATGCAATAACCTGGCTGCTCAAGCTGGTTACAGACTCCATATATCCCTTAGCTACCACCTTATCCTAAGCCCCTTATTTTGGAAGTGCCCCCACCGGTGTACTTTACCCTTGGCATAATCCTCTAGGTTTGCCTTCTCTACCTTCTTGAATCCCTTTGTCTTCTTTCTTTCCACCATATTTATCGGGCCCTGCCCCCACAGGGACAGGGACCATCACATTGGATCCAACTTTCGGAAGCTTTACCTTTATAGAACCGGTTTCACATTTGGTGAACCGGTTTCTTTGGTAGAAGTTTTTAGACTTTTTAGATTGGAATGGATTGTTTTGGTGTTCAGAGTGTGGACACAGTACATAGATGTGCAACAAATTATCTATTGGCAGGGCCAGTGTGTTTGTGATGCCTTGTTCTTGTTTCTTTTCCTTTCAGTGAAGTGACAAGTTCACACAAAAAGTATGTCTCGCACCGATTTTTTTGGGGTTGCAAACAGAAGACTCTAGAACGGACACACTTCTCCTAACGTCCATCCCAAGGTTGTCAGCAACACCTGGGAGCATCTAACGGTCCTACTTCTACGAGGGCTTGGTAACCCTAGAGTTTCTCCACCGTCTTGCACGATTGCCATCGCCAGTTTTCTCGTAGTACTGAGACGAACGGTCGATGGAAGAGACGAGGAGGGCGGCCTTTGTATCCTAGGTGGGAGAAGAGGATTTCTATCTATTGAGACGTGAATGAGAAAGCGAGGAATTATTTTTTGCAGGTTGCGCTTGAAGAAGGGCGAGGGGAAAAACTTGGGGTTTGTAAGCAAGGAAAGCTTGTTACCAAAATGACGACCTCGAGGCGGCTGGCTGACAGGAAGAGTGCGAAATTCCAGAAGAATGTGCTCAAGAGGGGATCGGTGCCGGAGGGCACCATCAAGAAGGGGAATTCCTATCCGGTAGGCCCTATAGTGCTGGGCTTCTTCATTTTCGTCGTGATCGGCTCTGCTGTTCTTCAGATCTTCAGAACGGCCACCAGTGGTGGCATGGCGTAAGCTTCATATAGAGAGCGCAAACTTGTTGTCTTTATTGAAGCGTCCAAGGAAACCACCGTAGTGCATGCATATCATATGGGTCTGTTTACGAGAGGGTTTAGAAGTCCTTAATTTGGTTAGATCTGCTCTTGGAGTATGATAGTATACATGTGAGACATTTGATCTGTTGCCGACATTCGTGTAGCTCGATCTGACAAATGTATCTGTGACATGGGAATGATCTAATAAGTTGTGCGGGAAATAATCTAATAGTGGATTGTTTGTGGATTATGGAACTGGTTGATTTAGTATGGGTGTGATGATTTTATTGCATTCCACACAGTTCCACAGACATTGGTTGATTTGGGAAGCATTGTCTGTGGTCATGTGTGAAGACATGTTTCTGGATCCTTTGCATGTTTGAAATTGCCAGAAGGATTTTGCCCTTTGTGTTGACCATTGATATATGTCCTCCGGTTGTAAGAGAAAGAGAGATGCATGTATATTTTGTGTGGAGAGTTCAAGTCCATGACATTAAAGGGAGGTTGTAATATGCCTTTTCTGAAACCCTAATGCATTAGTTGTAACAATCTGTCTATTTTAAGACTGTAAAGAGGAGAAAATTGTGTGTAAGAAACCAATAGATCAAGCATTGTGGCTAGTTTCAGTGCATGGTGAGGGCCATGAAATCGCATGAGAGCTATCCGTGATGAGGACATCATTGTGGAAGAGTCGACTGTTCTCTTAGGACTCTGTGAGTTTGACTATCTTCATACATTTGCTTTCTCAAGGCAATCACCTCCTCTGTTTATAGTGTTCTTGTGAGGGATTTGAAGGTAAATTGCTGTCTGAATTTCTTAGGATGAGAAAATCATTACTAAGTTGACTTATATTAGTGTTAGCATCAGGGCCATCATACCATGATATGGTTTCAACTTGCAGCAAATTCAGGTCTCCAGCAAGTCATTTGAGGGTGGTATAATACAGTAGAGTGGTCATTCAAGCCAGTTACTGTACAGGAAAAAATAAAATCTAGCTATGTGGTAGGTATAAGTTCTTGTTCTGGATTGAGTAGTGACACAACTTAAGAGCTGTGGGGGCTTAGTATTGCAGCATTTGAGGGTGCGACCAGCCTGATGAGTCAAGCATTTCATTGTTGGGAGATGCCCTTTCAATCTATTACTAGATGTCTCTAGTGTCTTCTTCAATGTCTTGCAGGTCTGTGGGATGTCACCTTCAAACTCCACTTATTTGGGGAACTTCCATTCTTTGAACTTCATGCAGTATTCAGATATAATATCTATGGCATACATTTGCACAATATTTGTGCCACTGGCCTTATCCCTAATCAAAATAAAGGGGAGACCACTTGGCCAATGGCCTGATTCAAGAGCTTATGGGGGCTTTGCAAGTAGTTTTGGGGAATAACTGCTGAAAGTGAGACCCTGGGATTTTGCTGCATTCCAGCTGCTCATTCTCAGTGGCATCAACTTTTCCTAGGACACAAATTATGGCTGTTGGGGATACTATACTGTTACAATTAGGTGCTAACATTGTGGATCTTGGAGCTTGTTTCCAGACAGTGATATCATTTCCTGCATACATGTAGTATTGTGCAATATTGCTGACAGTGAGCTGTAGAATCATCATCTCCTCTACATGTCTTTATGACCTTGTTATGTGTTTATTTTCAACTATGTATGTCTGTTGTGAAGTCAGAGCTCTGGCATGAAGCTTTGTAGCAGATAGATGCAGGAGATGAAACTTTTACCTGGGCTCAATTCTTCCCGATTGAAACATTTACTTTCATGTAGGCAATTCTGAGGGTTCTTGTGAACATAGCAGTGTATGCAGGAGATACACTTTAAGGTTTAGGTTCATATTGACATCATGTCTGGAAATTGTGAATGGATAGACATCACATGATGGGTTCTACTACTGTAAGCCATATGTCAACACATGAACTCTCCAGCATACTTGCATCTCTGTCTTCACCCCTTGCAGCCTACTATATTGGCAAATTTGACCTGTGTACCAGGTCCCTGTGGCAAGATATTCAATACCAACATTGAACTTCATGGGGGGTGAAATCAGATCCTTGTGCAGTGCTTGGCTGTGTCTGTTGCAGGGTTGGTCAACTGTCCGTGGAATTTTTTGCTAGGTTAAAAAAAAGGCAGCTGTAGAATGGTGCTTAGAATTAGGTTACTGGTAGTTTGTTGCTGTGGCAGCACCATGATGTCAGGTTCCAATTCTGCTCCTTGCAGCAGAACATAAATATTGTTGTTTTGTTCTGCTGCATGTTCTTCTTTGCTAAACAACTGTGCATGGTGCCAAATTGACATCTGCAAAGTTTGATGGGGGAGGAGTTACATGCTCCATCCTTCTGTAGGTACAACTAGCTGCTGCCAAATTCAATCAATAATTCCGTGCTATTAATTCTTGCCATCTACTGAATGGAAATTTAAGCAAATCTTTCAATCATGCAATATCTGCAATGTGCATTTTGGTGCATATGTTCTCAATACCTTAAATGCCAAAAATGTAAATTTGAAGTCAATAGTTTCTGTACACCATGTTGCCTTTAGAGTTTGGAGCACAAATGTGAATTTTTTTAATAAACCTGAAACTGGAGATTATTTTATTTCTGAAAATGTGCTCAAAAAATGGTGTACAGAAATTATGGACTTCAAATTAAACTCTCTGAAGTAACCTTTGAGGATCAAGCAATATTACTCATCCCAGTTTTGAGGAAAGGATTTATTTCACAAGGAATATTGTGCTACATGATCAGTCTCTGCTACAAAACATTGTTACTATTACTAGAGTGAACCTGCAATCAACTAGCAAGAAATGGTAACCAGTGTTTTCTTTTGCTGGCTATGTATAGCCAAGAAGTGAAATTGAAGATTCAAAGTGCTAAAATCAAGTCCTTTTCTATCTTTTCAATAGCCAGAATGAGACCATTTAAAAAAAATGCAGATTTCTATACATGATTCAAGTAGGTAGCCAAAAATATAGGAGGATGTTTAAATATTTTTATTTTCATATGTACATTGTGGCCAAAATTGGCTAAATCTTGCTAAGGATGATCACCACTTGGGTTACATAAAAAAATTGACCAAAAAAATACATTGATGTGAACAAAGGTTCAATTAAACATTGGTGAGTGCATAAGAAAGTGTGAAACTTATGTTAGTTGTTAGAGTGTTGGAGACACCTAATCCCCAATGAGGCAACTTTGCACTCCTTTATTTATGTGGTTAAACCAAGTGACCTTTTCAAGGCATTTTCTTGGGTCATGGCTGATTGTAGGCTACAGCACTAACCTCTTAGGGTTTCTTTTCCAAATTTGTGATTGAGTTCAAGTAAATGGCTATTATCAACAACAAGATGGACCCACTTTTCAATATTATAAATATAAACATGTGAAGTAGAAAATTTCAGGCTTCCTCTAAATTCCTGACTACCTAGTTTGAAGCTAGCCCTATTGTGGCATGTGTACCCTGGAGAAATTCTAGTGTTTGGTGTAGTTGATGGCCAGGATGTGACATGGAATTGGGGCTTTAGGTGTTTTGGCGTACTAGGTGTTCATGAGTTGGGTAGTGCTAGAGTGTTTCTTTCTACCATTCTCACTTTCTCTTCAAACAATTTCACTATTTTTTGTCTTTCATCATTCAATAGAGCATTTGTGTGATGGCTATTGTTACATGGAGAAGCTTTTGAATGCTCTACTCACTTATGATGTTGTGAGAAATTTGGGTTGTGTTTCATTGTTCTTTTGTTTGCTTGCTATCTTTTTGTGGAGTGGGAGACTTGTTCATGGGTTTTTTGTGATGTGTCTAGATTTGGGAAATGCAGTTTGTCATATGCAAGTTATGTTTTTGAAGGCTTATGGAAAATGAAAACAAGCTTTAAGGACTCAAGTCAATGAAGCTAAATAGATTCTCCTCTTATGTTTTTGGTTTTTTTGTGTGTTTTTATTGATGAGAAAAATGTTCACAAGTTGTAGGGTTTTTGCTTCTCTTGGAGTTTTGCTACATGTAGAAGATCATAATATATAGTTTGTTGAAGTTGTAACAAAATGTTTAAATCTAGAGGCATAGGGATGTGATGAAAGTCTTTAGGGGGTTTGAAAGCTAGTCCATAATCATTCCATTTCCTTAAGTTTGGTACTTGAGATTTGCTATGTTGGTTTTGGTTATTGGGTGTTAAAAGGAATGAAACTTATGTACATGGGAACTCCAAGGGAAGATGGGTCCATGAGTGGGGAATGCAACATTTGCATGAAGATATAATTTCAATTTTTTTGTTGCACAAATGTTTGATGTGGGTTGTCCTCTTTTGCACAAACTTCTTGGGAAAGTTTTGAGATTAGGTGAATAAGGTGTTACTAGGGAAATTTTTATTAGTCACAATTGAAGGGATTTACAATTTAGATATATTTTCAATTTTGTGGAACTAGGAATGTTTGGGATGTTGTGGGTTATGGTGATGGTTTATGTTTTTGGGATTAATATCAAAGTGGTTTGTTGTGATGGAATCATTCTAAGGATTAAGATAGCTCATGAGAATAAGCTTGGAATGTTTTGATCCCATTTGTGCCTTAAAAAATAGGTTTTGGACTGTTGTTTGAATAAGGTAGTAAGGCTATTTAATGTGAAAAACTCTATTATTGCATATGATTTGTTATGTGTTTATCATTACTTGTGTTAATGAGATTGGGCAATCTACCCTTGTTCTTTTTGTTATAGGGAATCATTGAATATTTGTAATTAGTGAATCGACATTTCCCATTAGTGTGAACCCTTGTATGTGTATTATGCATGGATATCATTTTTTGGACCCCTAGATGCTTACTAAGGTTGACATGGGAGTTTTGAAGTGTTTAACATGAACATTCTTTGAGCCTACTTCAATTGTTTTTGTTCCTTTTAAGACATGTTGAAATTTGTAAGCATTAGGTAGATGTAATGAATTAAATTCAATGTGGGGCTCAATCTTGCAAAGGAAATAAGTGCATACACACGAAAGTTAATGTCAATTTTGTAAAATGATGTTAAGGGGGTAGGATGAGTAAATGGTTTGGATGAACAAGGCATTTGGATAGGCACTGATCATGGAACATTATTAGTTTGAATTTTGAATTTTTGTTGTTTTTGGATCATGGTGATGTGACTTGGGACTACCCAAAGGGGAGAATTCTTACACAAACAATTTTGGGAAAGAGTATGAGGAGCTATAGGTACTTTGTAGTAGAAAATCACAAACTTCATTTTTCAAATACCATGGATTTGTTTTGCTATTTTGAATTTTATTTCAATAAAACATAGAATTTTGCTGTAGATCTGATGGAATTTTCAGTAAAATAGAGAAGTACAAACTTTTGTGGTGAATTTTATGTTCAAATTATTTTGTGAATTTTTTGTAGTATCAAAATATGATGAAATGAATTGTAATTTTGTTTCTAATGTATTCTAAAATGTATATTTTGGTTATATGAAATATCCATGAATCTTATGTTTCAATGAATGGAAAAATTAAGTGTGTTAAAAATCAAAGCAAAAAATGGTGAATGTATGCATATGAAGTACAAATCTATTATTATAATTGAGTGGAATGATTTGCCAATAATTAAATTCACTTCTACCATTTGGCGACCATCTCATGGGGAAATTTTTAAAAAAAATTATTACAATAATGAACATGTTTTTCTACAGTTTTAATTGTTGTACTGTAAATGAAAGGGTTCAAATGAGCAATTTATTTTTTAATTCAAAATTTAAATGGGTTTGTTAAAAAGTATCATAGGTCTAAGTGATTGATGCTGTAAGGATTACAAAGTGATCTGCATATTCTAGAGACAAAAGATTGTGAAACAAGATGAATTGGATGGTAACCTGGAGTTTACAATGACAATTAGACTTGGAGGAAGATCGTCAAGTCACTAAAAGATAAACAGATGATAATCTTGACAATGGAGAGGAATATGCAAGGCTTACAAAAACCCCATATTGGAATATGATGTTGGACAAACAAATTCTTAAAACAAAGGAAAGACTTGCAAGGCACATGTTGTTTCTACCACAAGAAGTGGTATGACATGAAGTATGGATTAGAGGCTTTCACAAAAAGCACAATTACAGATGACGACCTCCATGGAGAGATGCAGTCAACTACTCATCCACATGAGTGGGTGCAATATACTTTTCAATCGTAATATGTGGTTTAGAGTCATAGAGATCAATACTGAGGAAAGACTTTTGCAATACTTGATAAATTGCAAGTAATTTCAAGTCCAAAGTCGGTGACTAGCCGAAGAAGGGATGTTATAGGAGGTATACAACCTAGTTTTGTGTATCAATTAGCCTCTAGATTACTATGAACTAATGGAAAACTAGGAGGTTTGAAGAAAACACCAATATCGATGTACTTGAAAAGACTAAAGACTATTTCCTACGATGATCTAAATATGTAGAGGCATATGTGAATGTGTTGGATGAAGTATTATAGTCATATTCAAATCAAAGGAATTTAAAGTTGGATCAAACAAGGTACATAACTGAAACACGAGATCATGAATATGTGGATTTGGAACTAATCAAATTATTTTCAAGAGGCTGCATTCTATGAGGAAGAAGGACATTCAATCATGGATTGTCCTTTTGTGCCTTTTCACATCAGAACATGTAGTACTAGACATGTGGAGTTACAAAATGAAGCAAGAGCATTAATGGATCAATCACGGGCATAGGAAGTAGGAATTCCTATAGTCCAGAACAAACTAAGAGGCATAGAGTTGGGAAGTCAATTGGGACTATAGAGTTGATAGATTCGTCTATCTGTTCATATTAAAAGCAAAGAACTAGAGGTGTATTCACATCCACATTCTGCACCACAGAAGATACCAATGGGTAACCACAGATTGGAACATTGTCAAACTAGAATCAACAAAACTTCACCAAGAGTGTTAGAAGCGACAATTACTAAAACTTGAAAATAATTTGTTAGGATAAAGGTTATTCAATCACTTAATAAGGTAATAACAACCGCATGAGTGGACACGGTTGTTGTGCCCAACACAAATGTTGCTAGAAAGGGAGTAGTTATTAAACTTGCAGTTAATTTGGGTCATGGATTAGGTGGATTTTCAACGAGAAAAAGTTTGAGTAGAAGTTCGAGATTACCAACGATGAATATTGGAGTTGTCAGGACATCACAAATGGTGTTTATTAATCCAATAATGATTACTCATGTACATAAAACCACAAATCGACCATCAATGAGTTCAATAGCTGTTAGAGGGTACAAAAGTATAAATGTAGAAGATCCAAAAGGAGGGCATCAAGAACCATTTGTCATAACTCAAGGAATTTTTTACCACAAAAATCGCCATTTTGTGAAGCCAAACATGGTAGCTCTTTAGTATTTTTATTTTTAAAAAAATGTTGACCTAGATGCTCATGTTAGAATGTTCAATTCTATAGTGAAAACAAATGTAGAAACTTCTGAAAAGTATATTATCAATGCATTTAGCTACATGCTAAGAGATACAAAATTAAACTTGGTGCCATAATCATATGTTAGAATTATTTTATTTTATTTTTTCGGAGCTTACATAGGCATTTTGCAAACATCATTCGAAGATTCAAAATGATGAGTAAATATACATGAAGTTGAAGAACATGAAGCAGGAGGAGACTGAGAGGGTGGAGGTTTATGAGTAGATTCAGAAGTTGGTTCATGGTTTACAAGTACCAACCATAGATAATTTCTTGACTACTATGTTTAAAGAGGGTCTACAATCATACTTTAGAATTGCAATTGTAGGGATAAAACGATCAACACTTCAACAACATAAGGAGGCAACAATGTTATGTGACGAAAGGATGATTACTACCGAAACAAAGAGTGCACTATCAGTACCACAGAATACGAAACATGCAACACCACAAAAAAAAAAGTAATATAAGGAAGACAAAAAAGTTTTGCACAAATTGTGGCATGATCAATCACGATGTGGATACATGCAAAAAGAAGAAAGAACATATTATACTAGTAGTTACAGAAGCAACCCAACCTAGCCAAAAGCCTTATAAAACATCTTTATATCCTTGTCACATTTGTGGTTTGAATGGACACAAGATGACTAATGCACCCCCAAGGTATTTGATGGACTCAAATGCGAGTCCAAAGGTGAAAACATCAGAAGGAAAAAAAGTTAGGGTGCACTCCTTAGCTCGTAACATTTCGGGGGTAAAAAGGCGTGCTGGAGTTCCGAAATGGGACTAGGACAAGCGATGAGCAGGTCAATTATTTAGATGGACTTACACAAACCAAACAACAAGTTGGTTAGTGCAGAGTTAGAACATTTTTGGTGCATGGATGAGCCATGGGCAAACACAAACTCACAAGACTCACCATGGCCCAAACTTGGGGGAAGCCACCACCTTCCCCCTTATAGTATACTTTATGCTTGGCCACGGGACCAACACCCAAATGTCATTTTGTCTTGAGACTCTCGTGACTTTGGAGGCCCATAATTTTGTGTGTAGACCTTTGATTGAGATGAGGTTTGAAGCAAAGTTGTAGCATTTGTCAAGAGATTTCCAACGGTATGTGGCATGCCACTTGAATGCAAGGAAGTTAAGGCAATTCTCAACTTTTAGTGGTCGGGAGTCAAATTGCCAATTTGACTCCCGACCCTTCTTTTGGCCATAAGTTTTGTTTTAATTACCCAAATGGGTCATGCAAGCTCATTTTAGACATCTACATTACAAGATCTTTCTAATGATATAAGGAACTTTTCAATCCAATTGGTTTTGACCCCTAAAATTGCTCTTTGAAGATTCGAGAGTCCATCGGAAGTCCAACTCCCAAAGTGGGAGCTCATTTGGGAGTGTAGAGGTTCATTCCCTCACATTCTCCTACATTCCTAGGAGCATGGGATGCGATTCCCGGGCTTCCTTCTTGGCCCGCACCTTTGCAAGCCCTTGCCTTGGTTGCAAGCCCAAGGCTAGGGTTACGACAATGATAATTTGTCCAAAGTTTATTGAGATGCAAAAGATGTTTGATGGGAAATTTGTGATAGTAGTAAAGTTCAACCCATTACTAAGACACAAATAGTCACTACAGATGTCAATGTTGTGGATGTCAATGTTACAACAAAAAGTAAAGTAACTGAATAACATGTGTTCAAGGATAAAAAACCAAAAAAAACAAAGAGTGTTGTTGACTGGGAGAAAGGATAATGGTTGAAGAAGTCAATGGTGGAGATAATTCAATAGATTCAAAAGACACAAACCAAGTCAGAAGGGCAATCCACATCCATGGAGGGATGGAATACAATTTGGCCGAATATGCCAAATATTATTCCTATGGAAGCATAAAAATCTTAGGAGGTAGTGAATTCACAAGAAAAACTTATCACAATAAAAGGGATTTTTTTAAACATTGGTAAGCAGATGCTAGAAACAAGTTATACTTTGAACTTAGGACAATTGCTTAAAGTAGCTCTTGAGTTAAAAAGATATTTGTGGCAAAAGTTAAAACTAGAGAAAATTCAAAATGTTAGTAGAGCAACCACATATAAACAAGTTGGTTCTTTAGTACTAGAGTTAGGAATAATTATTGTAGCTATAGATAATCATATGGTAGTTATCCAAGTACATATTGGGAAGAATACAATAGAGGATGTGTTGTTGGATGGAGGTTTTGGAATTAATATTATTACAAAACAATTAAAATTGAGGTTAGGGCTTCTAAAGCCTAAGCCTACACCATATAATCTAAGAATCATAGAAATAGCTCTAGAAGATAAGGTATATTCAAAGATGTATTATAGTCATCAACCATGGAATGTTATAATGGATGAAACTCCAACAAAAATCAAAGCACAAGAATTCTAGACAACTGGATGGACATTAATTTAAGATCAATAATTGATGAAGTTCAATATGGGAACTAATATAGAACCACATACGGTGAAGATTAATGCATAGTTGGAAACGTGTAAAGTGCTAAAAATGGAGCATATGTTGAAGGAATTCAAAGATATTTTTGCATGGACATACAAAAATTTGAAAGGAATTCCACCAGAGTTGGCATAACACAAAATTGAGTTGGACACTATTATACCACTAGCACATCAAGTTAAGTACATCTTAAATCCAAATTATGTTACATTAATCAAACATGATGTAAATAAGTTGTTAGTAACTAGATTCTTTCAATCTATAAAAAAGGTTACATGGTTGTCACCCATAGTAGTAATGCCCAAAAAAATGGCAAGCTAAAAATTTGTATAAATTTTAGATAACTTAATGTAACCACAAAGAAGGATCCATACCCATTACCTTTCACAAATGAAATGTTAAACACAGTAGAAGGCTATGAGGCATATTCTTTCTTAAATGGATATTCAAGATATCATCAAATCTTTATAGCTCTAGAGGATAGATATAAGACTACATTTGTTATAGACTTGGGGGTTTTATATGGAAGGTGATGCCATTTGGAGTGAAAAATGGACCTCCAACATATCATAGAACTGTTACCAAAGCTTTCAAAAAACTATTTGGACAATTTTATGAAGATAATTTTGGATGACTTTATAGTGTATAATGAATGGATAATCATTTATAGAAGTTCAAATTATGTTTTCAAAAGTGCAAAAAATATGGCATTAGTTTAAATCTAGACAAATGTGCATTTATGGTATTTTCAGGATAGATCTTGGGTTTTATTATTTCCAAAGAAGGGAAACTCCTAGATCCAAAGAAAATACAAACAATAGTAAACATGCCACTACCCAAGAATTCACAACAAATTCAAGTATTTAATGGGATGGCACAATTTTATAGATGTTTTATAAAAAACTTTACTGTTATTATAACACCTATCACTAAATTGACCAAAAAAATAAAAACTTTTCTTTAGACAAAGGAATGTTAGAAGGCTTGGGAATTGATCAAACATAAGTATATTGAAGCATTGATATTGATATCACCAAACTAGTAGGTGGAGTTTCATGTTCATACATATGCATCCTTATTAGCTACAAGGGCTATATTGTCTCAAAATGTAATAGGGAAGAGTGATCAACCAATAGTGTATGCTTCTAGGCTTTTGAACAAAGTAGAACAAAATTGTAGCAAAACAGAAAAAAAAAATTTAACAATGGTTTTTGCTTGCACAAGTTCAAACATTATGTGTTGGGCAATAAATTTTTCTTTTATGTGGATCATATGGCACTGGTCTATTTGGTCAATAAACCATAGGTTCTAAGGAGAATAACTAGATGGTTGTTAATGTTCCTAGAATATGACTTCACAGTTGTGTATAAACTAAGTAGAACACATGTAGTTGCAGATGCATTATTAAAATTATTGGATATTACAAAACCCACATGTGTGCTTGATCAAACCACATATGCAAGTTTGTTTTATACAAGGCTTGAATGGTTGAATGATGTAAATGATTTTTTGAGAACAAGACAGATTGATGGCATGTTATCGATGTAGCAAAAGAAGAGATTGGTCAAGAGAATAAAACCTTTCACATTCAAGAATGGTGAATTGTACAAAATGGGCCAAGACAATAGACTGCAACAACATTTGATAACTACATAAACACAGATGGTGATGAGAGAACTACATGAAGGACCATAAGGAAGACATTTTGCAACTCAAATAACAGAAAGAAAGATATTGGATGCTGGATATTGGTGGCCAACTATCTATAGAAATGTGTATGATTACTATAAATATTGTGATGCATGTCAAAGAATAGGAGGATTAGCAACTCAAAGTCTTGCAAATATAGTCACAAGTGTTCCAAAGGAACCATTTATGAAATGGGGATTTGATTTTGTGAGGCCAATTAAGCTAACAGGAAAATATATAGGAAACAAATATATTGTCATAACCAATTATGCTACCAACTGGGTGGAAGTAAAAGCATTGAAAATTAATATTGTAGTAGTCACAACAAAATTTATGTATGAATGCATATTAACCAGGTTTGGATGTCCTTTGACTATAATCACATATTAGGGAGTTCATTTCATTGATGATGCCATCAAGTATTTTACAAATCATTTTTTGTTGAAACATGTGAGTTCTACAACCTATTATCTGTAGGGGAATGGGCAAGTTAAGTCTATTAACAAGGTACTTGGGACATTGTTGACCAAGTTAGTTAGTGAGAATAAAATAGATTGGGATGAACATTTATTTACAATGTTATTTTCATACATAATTGCATACAAAGCAACAACAAGGTATACACCATATCAATTAGTGTATGGATTACATCCATTGATGCCCACATAGTACATAGTGCTAGTTGTTGGTGGAAATGAGAGAAATAATACTTCAATAAAAGTTTTAATTAGTAGAATTATAGAGTTGGGGAAGTTGTTGGAAACTAGAATGTAGGCTACATAAACTATAGGAATTTAGTAATGGAATAGAACATTTTGGAATCAACAAAAGAACCCAAAGAAACAGTTCAATTTTGGTGATTATGTTCTATAGTTTCCAAAGGGTAATGAATCACACCTAGGGGAGTTTACTAGGAAATGGTTTGGACCATATAGAGTACAATATGTGTTGCCAAATAGAATTGTGTTATTCGTGATGATTGAGAAGTTTGAAATTAACCTTTTGTTGGTCAATGTGAATAAGCTCAAACCTTATAAGTATATGAAATCCGAGGTTCAAAAATAAGAATAATAGATGCCAATATATTGGGAATAGAATGTAGGTGGCGTTCACGTGGAAAATTCTGAGATGGAGGAGGAAAATGAAGACTATGAAATCCAAAAACCACAAATTTGACATACTAAAGATGGAGAACAGATGAAAGATCTTGAGGTCAATATAGTGTTGATTTTCAATCTATAGATGATTAGCAAATCCGTGAATGATAATTGTAGTAATGAAGGATTTGGGATGTAGAAATTTGAAAATAATTTGTTAAGGGTATCGACTAAATCAATAGAAATATTTGCCCAGTCATCCACGGTATTCACACAAACATCAAATTTGTTGGAACATGCAACAAAAAAATTGGTACAATCGATAGATGTAATGCGATAATCAATAAATGGGTTAACATAGTTAGTAGATCAATAGGCACAATCAACAAAAGTCATATAAAGTGAACAAAATGGAGTTTGTACAAATAATGTAGGGAGATTAGGATGTGGACTAATCGGAAGATGGAATTTGAAGCGTTCATTTTTAATGATGTTGTGGAGTGTTTACACGTGGTTGTACAAAGGACACATAAACTTGTAGTATGAAAATCATGCATTAACTAAAAGACAATGAATAAGTAAAAAGATGAATGTGATGGGCGAGAAGTTCAAGGACGAAAAAAAATGAAGTAACCATTGAAAACAATTTATTTTTGTTGTTGGAAGTTGTGCATGTTTTCAAAGTTTTGGAGTTCACAACAACATGAATGTAGAGAGTGTGATTGAAAAACTATAAAAAATATCAAAGGAAAAGGAAGCATAGAGGAGTGAGCACAAATGAAGGCAAGAAGAGGAGGCAAAATTGTCAAAAAAAACAAAAGCAAAAGAGGAGATGAAAAGAGCAAAGTGTGGAAGTGTGTTGAATATTTAGCCATTGGTTATAAGGTTGTCACTGCATCCATCATCATCTTTGGAATATGTAAAAAGGAAGGTGTATAATGAGGAGATGCAATTTGCGCAAAGGATAATTCATGATATAAATGTGACTCACACATCTGTAATTGATTTTTTGTGTAAAAGCAAAAAATGTTGGCATGCAAAAGTAGAAAGGACCATGAGTTACATTAGTAAATTCAATGTTCATTGAAGAACCAAAGGAAAACAAAGCTGTGGAGTAGCACTTTGTGGAAGCACACAAAACATAGATGGATGTAAGGGAAAAAAATGTCGTTGAAGCAAAAGTACATCCATCCATAGAAATGTAGGTGGAAATACAACAAACCACAAATGACGCACCCCCAAACTTCTTGAAAGATTCAAATGCGAGTCCGAAGGTGAAAACAGTGGAAGAAAAGGGAGTTGAGATACGCTCCTTAACTTGCAACACTTCGGGGGTAAGAGGGGCATGCTAGAGCTCTGGGATGGGGAGTAGAAAGAGTGACAAGTAGGTCAACTATTCACACGAACTTGCACAAACTTAACAACAAGTTAGTTAGGGCATAGTTGGAACACTTTTGGTGCATAGATGAACCACGGGCACACACGGACTCACAAGACTCACCACGATTTGAACTTAGGGGAAGCCACCACCTTCCCCCTTATGGTATTCTCTGTGATTAATCATGGGGGTTGCATCCAAATGTCATTTTGTTTTGGGACTCCCAAGTTGGGAGTCTTAAAACTCCAAAAATTGGGACTCTTAGAATTTTGGAAGGTCATAACTTCTTATACATACCTTTAATTGGAATGAAGCTTATACCAAAGTTGTAGCCTTTGTTGAAAACTTTCCAACGATATATGGCATGTCGCGCTCCCAAGTTCCTTGTAGACCCACTTGAGGGTCCAAGTATGCGGCAATGCGGAAGCGGTTGGAACTTGGG
>Ga0116228_10001604_pt1 | contig 18949 bp, 12 predicted proteins | sample S1TSphfallax_2_FD_89694 | JGI IMG/M metagenome (GOLD analysis project Ga0116228, IMG submission 89694) | Host-associated microbial communities from peat moss isolated from Minnesota, USA - S1T2_Fc - Sphagnum fallax MG | ecosystem: Host-associated > Plants > Peat moss > Unclassified | place... | reverse complement strand
TTATTATTTCCATGTAGATTCAATGTTAGTTTACAACATATCAAGTAAGGATATTTAAGTAATATTTTTTTGGAATATGTTCAATACATGTGTAATTTATTATTTCCATGTAGATTCAATTTTAGTTTACAACATATCATGTAATGATACATAATTAATATTTTTTAGAATTTTAATTTTTATTCTAGTTTTTGCTATTAGTTCCAATATTTTTTTCATTTATTAAAATTTCTAATTTATGTATTTATGATTAAGTTATAATAATGTTTAAAATAAATAATAAAAATACATAATAAATTATAATATAATTTCAGAAATTAAGTCTATTGAACGCTAATATACTATAAAGTATTTTTCTTATTGATTATTTATTATACCAAGTCATTTAATAGTTCCAACAAGTTAAATAAAAATATAGATAAAAATAGTTAAATAACTAGCCTAACCTAACTACTAGCTACAATATTATTATTAATGTTGTTGTTATAATTGTAATCAACTATTAATTATCACAACATTATAATAATTATTGTAATTAGAATATCATCTAAATTTATTATTGAAAATTTATATTTGAGTTAATTCTTTGTTTTATGAAATGTTAATAAGATTTTATAATGAATTTCGAATTTTGAAAAAACTTTAGTGATAATTAATTATTTAATAGATAAGTAAATTTAATTGTTATTTTTAAAAAATCACCATATTATTTAATAAATGATGATAATATGTTTAATTATTTATTTATAAAACTATATAGTTAAAAATAATTGATGAATAAATGCTATAAGTAATTAAGGTAAGTAGCTAGACCTAGGCTAGGTAGATTATTAGTTTAGGTCTAGGCCTACCTAAGCTTAGACTAGCTTGTAGAACTAGATTACATTTATTTGAGTTGCAATTAGATTGCAACTAGGTTACAATTAAGTTAGACAACAAATGGTAGTCTATCATCGAACACTTTCAAGTTTTCCCTTGTTTCAACACCAAATTGAACATTTTTCATGTCATTGGAAGCGCAAACTAGAGAGCTACAAATGTTCTTTGAACCTCAAAAGCAAAGGAACAAAGTAGAGAACGTAGGAAGAGAAAGAGTGATATTTTGTCTCAAATTTTGTTTCCAAACCCCCTTTATTTCTAGCAACTATATCTTGCTCAAATCTCATTCATTTTGAATGATTTTTAAGGCTAGAAATGCATTATCTCAAAATCTATAAAATTTGTTCAAAGTGAAAAAAAAAAAAAACAATAGTTGAAAAACTTAAGTTTCAAAATCGTGCTGAACATTTATGAAAAAATCCAAAGCACAACCCCCTTCATTTTGAAAGGGCATATCTTGCTCATTTTCCATTAGATTGTAACTTTTTTATAAATTTGGATACATTAAGTGGAGGACTACAAAATTGTTTTAAATTTCAAAAAGAATAGACCATGGACAAGAACATTATAATGATCTAATGACGTTAAGTGTTCAATGATAGGTGTATTTATCCTAGGTCACAACTAAAATCTTTATCCCATATTATTTGATTTCCATTCCATGAATCCAAACTATATAAAGGAATGCATTAAGATTGTTGGAGAATGTAATAAACATGAAAATCTAATAGCCATTTGGGATGGACCAATAAAAAAGGTTACATAGTTGCAACACAGTCGAAATGTTCAATTTACATAATTGCAACATAGTCGAAATGTTCAATTTACATAATTGCAACATCGTCGAAATGTTCAGTTTACATAGTTACAACCTAGTTGAAATTGTAATAATATTTTTGACTCATGTCATGCTTAGTTTGCAAATCCATTAGTCGAATGTAGTTGACAACATCCTTCGACTATATTAGTAGAACAATTTTCAACTAAATTGGCAAGTAGTGGCTATTGTTGCGGTGTTGACACATGGCATACACTTTCAATTGTAATTTCACTCTCGACTTGTACTTTTTGACATTAGTGGTTAGTAGTTGCAAAAAAATTTCCTAATTGTAAAAAATAAATTGCAACTATATTTGTAGTTTTCGACTTTGTTTATAATTGAATAGTAGTTGAAAACGTAGTTGCAAAAGGGGGGGTTTTCTACTAATGTAAGAAGTCATGAATGAACATGGATACTATCCTTGCTAATGCAGTAGAATGTTGTTGAACTTGTCTACGGTTATCACCCACAAAGTTTTGTGAACTTGTAGCTTTGACCTACATAAAAAGCCCAACTTCTTTTACAACACCTTGGTTGTTTTCTATTGCTTGCAATGTTGCCTATCAATGTCTATAACTTTGGGAGTAATCCCTCTTGTAAGCCTTTCTTCCCTCACACGGGTCTTCGTCTTCATCTTCATTGCCCTCTAGAAACAACTCCTCTTTAGTATTATTACCTACCACATCTCCCACACCCTCATGATTATCATTGTTGTTTAGTCCTTTTACAAACCCTAAACCACTATTGACTTTGACTTTGACAATCTTTTTCCAAACATGGTTCTTCTTCAGGTTCAAAAAGATGGCAAGGAGCTTGTTTATGTTTGTTTTTTAAATTCCCCATACCCACAAAAAACCTAACCACAAGATTTAAACAACTTCATTTTGCGGGACTTCCTTGCACAAAACCCTCTAATCCTCCTCAACAATCCCAAAAGATTTGTTGCCTACTCTCTATGCAATTAAAGTGCAAAAACTAAACAATGCATCAAGAAAAAAAGGTTTTTACCTTTGCAATTATAGGTTGTAGAAGATGTAAGTGTTACAGACTTGCTACAAAATAACACGACGATGATGCTACTCAATGCATCACGTTCCGTTTCAAAGAATGAGCACAACGGGTGGGAGAGGAATGAGCTCACTCTTGCTTTAGTAGCTCAACATTGTAGGAAAGTTGACAATAGAGCATAATCAAGGACCTTAGTGCAAAAGTGATAAGTGGGATGGTGATGGAACTTAGTCACAAGTCACAGGCGGGAGAGACAAGAATGTTGGTGACAAGAAATAGGGTTCTAGGGGGATGGAGAAGCTATAGGCTAATTAGGCTTCATGATTTGAACATTTAACATCATAAATGGATCCAACAGCTTTTTTGGTGAACCTAATTTATGGATGTCAATTCGAGTTTTTCATCCAACATCCAATTGATGTTGTCCAACTTTGTTCATTCATCAACATTCAACAATCTTGATTAGAATACAATTATGGACAAATTTCATTTAATATACAATATTTTTGTGTACATTCTCAATATGAAGCATACATGGCAAGGTTATATAATCTTCTCCACATAAATTTTTATGATTTAAAAGCCTCTTCAAATGACATGCAAATCATGTGGTTACTAAACATAAATTAATTTGTAAATTTTTGCAAGCTATAAGTAATCAATAGAAAGGATTGTAAGTTTTTTCAATATACCATGAAAATAATGCATCCATGCTTTTTGTTTCATAAAAATAGAAAGCTTTTGTTAAAGGAACATCTCCAAATTTCATATTTTTCAAGCCCAAAAGCATGTTTGAAACTAATGTGCCAATATCCACTACAAAGCGAAATTTTGAAAATGAATGGTCCACATTTGACATGCAAAAAGGACTTTTGAAATTGAAAAACAACATCCATTCCAAAATTTTGAGTCCTTTTCACAAACCAAAGAACTATAAATTTGCATGAAATTTTATTCATTGAAACTTTGAGAGTATTGGAACCTATTGCTAAAAAAAATTCAACAATCGAAATTATTGTGTGCCAATGGTGATTGGTCAAAGTTGCAAAAATATAGTTTTAAGGAGTGTCCACCCACTTGGGTGGCTCCTTTGAGCATGATTTTACCCAGGGGCGCTAGATTTGGCAAGGATTGGGCCAATTGATTTGGTCATTTCTAGATGGTTATGCCAAGGTCTTTCACAAGTGGGTATGGGTCAAGGACTTTCTGATCCCAAGTCAAATTTATTTTGGGAATTGATTCGTGTTGTGCAACATTGGCAATAGGGTTGGCCTTCCACAAACAGCCCTACCAACATTTTTGAGTTTTCCACATTTTGATGCATTTAAGAATGGGGGGCCCATGGATGATTTGGGACTGCTAATCATCTAGTATGGAAAAACCCAATGCAAATGAGAGGGAATGGGCCATGGGGTTTTGCATTGGCACCACAACTATGCAAGGCATTTTTAAAGAGCCTATAGGTGGATTTTAAGGCAAGGTATGGATCTCAATTGTTTCACATGGATTTTTAGTTTGGTCTTGGCACAATAATTACATTTTGGTCAATCACACCCACCCAATCCACCCCATGTTTCACTTGTTGCACCTTCTACTGGGTCAACTATGGCAATGGGAGGGGGGAGGGGGGGGTGATGTTACAATAGGACAAGTACATCCTTGGTAATTATGGGATCAGGGATGCCAAGGGACATTTATGGGTGTGGAGCAGGAAATTGGTGATGTGGGGGCACCGGGACATGATGACACCTTTCCACATTTTGCATAACAATCATAAGCCATGCCTTCAACCTTGGGTGTTGGGGATATCCATCATCCCAACCCAAGGTACCGATGATTGTAGAAACATGGGACCCATGAATTAACCTAGTAGTTATAAGAGGTGAGGTGCATGAATCATGATAGATAATAGAAGATTTCATTAAATGTTTTGCCTTCAATTTGAAGGAATTAAATCAACTAAAGGGACAAGAAGTTCAAACCATATTGGGGGATGATAATCCAAGTTTTAGGTGACCTGATAGGCTTAATGAGGTGGAAAGAGCTTTGGTTTAGGCTTGAATAGTAGAGTTGTTGGATGTTGGTTTGGTAAAACTATCTAGGGGTGAATACACTTCAGTAATAATGATGCTAGTTAATAAAGACATTTTTAGCAATTGGACTAAATGCCACATGTGTGGGGATTATCATCTAGCGAATAAATGGACCCATTCAAACAAATATGCCATGCCTACATACTGGAGGAGATTTTTGATGCCTTTGGACAGGCTAAGGTTTTTAATACCTTGGACTTAAGGTCTAGCTACCATCAATTGCCATTAAGGGAAGGTGATAAGGTCAAGATAACATTTTGGGAATTGACCCCTATGAGAAGGATTGTTTGTACCAATGGAAATTTTTGTCATTTGGTTTGAAAAATGCCCTTGTAGAATTTCAACGAGTCACGGATCGAATGTTGGTGGGTCTTAGTTTTGCCAAATGTTACATTGATGACATCATTGTTTTTAGCTTGACTCTAGGAGATCATATGCACCATTCACGAAAGGAACTTGGAAGATTTAAAAAACATAACCTTAAGCTTCATCTAGGCAAGTGTCGATTTTTTCATACTTAGGTAGAGTACTTAATGTCACAACCCTAGCCTTGGGCTCACGAGCAAGGCAAGGGCTTGCAAAGGTGTGGGCCAAGAATGAAGCTTGGGAGTCACATTTCATACTCTCAAGAATGTAGGAAAATGTGAGGGAATGAACCTCCACACTCCCAAGTGAGCTCCCACTTTGGGAGTTGTAATATTGATGGACTCCCAATGGACTCCAAAATTTTCATATAGCAATCACAAGGGCCAAAAAGAATTCTATTGAAAATTTCCTTATACCATTGGAAAGTTCTTGGAACATAGATGTCTAAAATGGGTTTGCATGACCCATTTGGGTACTTAAAACACAAGTTATGGCCAAAAGAAGGGCTAAGAGTCAAATTGCCAATTTGACTCCTGACCATTAAAACTTTGGAATCGCCCCAATCTACTTGCATGCAAGTGGCGTGCCACATATTGTTGGAAAGCTATTGATGAGCACTACAACTTTGCTTGAAACCTCATCTCAATCGGAGGTTTGACAAAAACATTATGGACCTCCAAAGTTCCGGGAATCCCAATTTAGGGAATTTTGGGACTCCCAAGTTGGGAGTCCCGAAACAAAATGACATTTAGGTGGTAGGCTTATGGTTAGGCACAAAGGATACTGTAAGGGGGAAGGTAGTGGCTTCCCCCAAGTCCGGGTTGTGGTGAATCTTGTGGGTTCGTGTTTACTTATGGTTTGTCTGTGCATCAAAAGTGCTCCGATTATGCACTAGCCAACTTATTATTTGGTTTGTGTAGGTCCGTGTGAAGAATTGACCCTCTTGCCACTTGTTTTAATCCCATTTCGGAGATCCAACACGCCCTTCTACCCCCAAAGTGTTGCGAGCCAAAGAGCATGCCCCAACTCCCTATCCTTCTATTGTTTTCACATTTGGAATCGTAGTTGAGTCTATCTAGGAGTTTGGGGCTGCATCACCTGGGTCACATGATGTATCCACTTGCATTGGGGGTTCAAAAGGCCAAAATTGAAGCCATTTCACAAGTTCCCCAACCAACAAATGTTAGTTGGTTATGAGTTTTTTCGGGCTTGTATAATTACTATCGAAGGTTTGTGAAAGGTTTTATTAGCATAGCCAAACCTTTAATTTGACTAACATAGATTGATGAGGAGTTCATTTGGGATGAGCCACAAAAAATAGGCCTTTCAAAAGTTGAAAGCCAGGCTTTCATTAGCCCCCATTTTAAGGTGACCCATCCAAGGACAATTGTTCCAATTACACATTGATTGGAGTACTTTAGGGTTGGGAGCTATGCTTACCCAACTTGATGATGATGATCAAGAATTTGTGGTGGCATATGCTAATTAGTCCAACAACAAAATGGAGGCCAAATACAACTCATATGAGGGGGATTTGCCTTATAATTGTTTGAGTTGTTTCATCATTTTGATGTTATATTTATGGTAGCCCATTCACTTTGATTACCAATCATCGGCCTTTGAAATCCCTTATGGAATCAAATCAATTCATAAGAAAGTTGGTTAAGTGGGCATTTATCCTACAAGAATATGACTAGTAGGGTGAATCGAGATGCCGATGGATTGAATTAGAACCCAAGTTCTAATGAGGAAAATACCATTAGGGCTTGTTGGCATGGTGATGTAAATTTGGAAGTTGCACCAAGATGTCATGCCTCTACATATCTTTGTATTTTATTGGGGTGTTTTGGGGTGTACTTCATAGTAATATGGATGATGGGGATCCCCAAGATGTGGACATGGAGTCAGAGGGCAATGGTGCCCTAGATATTTATGATGATGCACTTGTCATTGCATATTTGTAAGTAGGTGAAGTTCCAATTAAATTAACACCCAAGGGAATGGACTATGTTGTACATAACGCTAAGTAGTTCAAATGGGAAGGAAATTCCCTCCTACATATGTGGGCAAATGGACAAATGAAGGTTGTGTTTTGCCTAGAATAATGTAAAAGTCTTGTGCAACATGTTCATGAGGAGTTGGGCCATTTTTGGATTTAATGAACATACAATTTGTTTTAGATAATATTGGTGGCGAGGGATGCAATTGCAAGTTCAACAATTTGTTTCAAGGTGTATGGTGTGTGACCAAGTTCGAACATCTTTTAATGCACATACACTTCACCTACAACCCTTACCAATTATGGGGCTTGGGTACCGATAAGATTTGGATTTTGCCGGCCCATTGAGTTTGACACTTTGACATAACCAATATGTTTTGGTTATTGTTGAACATTTTTCCAAGTGGTTGGAGTTGGTTCCATTATTGAATTGAAGCAATGAAAAAATAACATATGCATTTTTGGACAGGGTACTTAGTAGGTTTAGGGCTCCAACCGAAGTTCTCATTGGCCAAGGTATAAAATTCCATGGGGTATTTGAAGAATTGTGTGAGAAAACATTGATTGATCATCGCACAACTTCATGAGACCATCTTCAAGCATCTTAGCTAAGTGGATGGTGAAGATGATTGAGCAAGGTTTGTAAAAATATGGTCTTCACAAGGGCCATATTCAAGATTGGGACTTATACCTACCATGTTTAGTTATCGGGTATAGGTTTAATAAGCAAGCTTTTCTTTCATTTTTTTCACCATACTTTTTATTGTTTGGCCATGGGCTTGAGTTACCAACTTTCATTTGATGATATGCGATTACAATAATCAAATGGATGATCTTAATGTGTGGATTTAGGCATGTGAACAACAAGCTACCTTGTTCTGACATGTTATGGCCATGGCTATGGAAAATCTGGCACTTGCCCAACATCAAAATACATTGCGTTATGCCACTATATGTGGAGGTGGTTATTAGCCTCAGATTCAAAGGTTTAAGCAAGGAGATTGTGTTTACTTGTAGTATACAACATCAATTATTTTGGATGTGACTGCATAATGCATTCTTCTACATGTGTGACAGGTTTTACTTTTTGGAGTGTTGTTGTTGGAGGGCTAAGATGGTTAGACATCGAAGGACCATGTGCACAATTGTGCACCATGTCATCTTCCCAATGTGGATGGTCAAATGGACCCATCTTTAGCTGTGGTTCCAACTGGATTACAATGTATGTTGTTTGGGCAAGCTTTGGGAGCTGCCATTATGTTGATTTGTGATAAGTGTTATCAAGGTTGGCATATGAAATGTCTCATGCCACCATTGGAAGAAATGCCAATTGGCAAATGGTTTTGCCTTTGGTGCACCCAATAGACTTAGGTTCCTAAGGTCACATAATATAATTAATTTAAGGTTTTCTTCCATGGTAATTCACATTTGGCTTGGGATTTGAAGGATTACAGCTAGGCAATTAATGATGGAGCTCACATTTGCACCTAGCTTAATGGTCCTTTTGCTTTGGAACCAAAGTGTTCATCCACGGTGGATTTTCAGTAAATAGTTCTATGATGTTATTTAACTTAGGGGGACCTTAGCTTTAGATAGGGGGGTGGTTTGGATGTGGTGTACCATTAAAGGTATTTTTATGTTATGTGTTGTGAATGTGGTGATAACGATGGTTATAGGTGTCGTTGACATAGGAGCACACAATAATTAGGTTAATTAAGTTAATTAATTAATCTTGAACCAATTCATGTGTGAATAGGATTTAGGATATTTGTTGTGGGATATAATCCCATCTTGTGTGACTTCAAATCACTTTTGGTGATTTGAGATTCTAGAGCATAGTTTTTGTTTTGTAGTTTTCTTTGTTATACAAGTGTTTTGGTTTTCTATGTTTTGGGCTTGGAATCTTGAATTGTTGCAAATGACTTAGTCTTTTGGTTTAGATGTGCTGTACCATTAAGGTTATTTTTATGTTATGTGTTATGAATGTGGTGACAGTGATGGTTATAGATGCCAACATAGGAGCACACAATAATGTTCATGATGCCAAATTAAAAAAAATCGTAAACATAATCCCTAATTTTTCCCCATTTTTTCCCTTGGTGCATGAAAAAAAATCCATGTTAAAAAATATGGGTTAATTTTTAAAATTTTAAAATATTATTATTATGATTATTATGAAAATTTTTATTTTATACTTTTTGTTTTTATTTTAAATATGGTTTATCAAAAAAATTAAGCTTGTTTTGTTAAAAGTTTATATTTCAATATTTAAAGATGAACTTAAAATTTTCATTCAAAAAATAATAATAAAAGAATTATAAATGGCAATAATAACGATGACATTAATGATTTTTGTAATCCTTTTATTTTTTTCAATTTTTTAATCTTCTTCAAGATCATTCATAAAAACATTTAGCCATGTTTTGGTTATAAGCTATATATGGAGGTACAAATTTGTTAAAATATTTTGGTTCAAAGTCCTAGAACCCATTGTAAAAAAATATAAAGATGTGAAAAGAATTTTAAAATCTTTTGTTGATGTTGATGGCCTTCTTTATGTTTACAAAATGGTGGAAATTCATCACAAAAAAAAACTCAATTACATCGTTAATATTTATTTTAAGTTTTTAAAAAATTGGATAAGATTTAAAATGATCTCATAGATTAAACTTTAAAAATTTCAAATAAATTTGATGTTAAAATGTTTTGTGTTTAACGTTGGAATTATTATAATTAATTTTAAAAATTTATTCATTAGGAGTAACTTTTTTTCTTCAAAATTTGTGATCTTGATTTTTTTCCAATTGTTTTTGTTATTTACAAATTTTTCTTGAATCTGCACTATTTTTTCCATTTTTTTTCAACAAGAATTTCCAAGTTAGGAAAATTTGAAACCTGAAAAAACATGCTGGTTGTGGGGGGTAATCCAAGTATTTAAGTTAAAATTTTCACCAAATTAATTTTTTTCTTTTAAAAAGAAAAAAATGTAAACTATATTTTTACACCATTATATATATATAGGTTAGCATTCTTTTTCAAAGTTATATAATTAATTATTTGTATTAATGTATGATTCATCTTGCTAAAAAAATATGGTTTTGGTAATTAAATGATTGAATTGACTATTTAATTAATGTTTCTTCTTATGGCCAATTTTTGCCAATTTGAAGGGGCAATAACATCAAAAAATGATTATTTTGAAAGAATTTTTTTGGGTCAAATTTTACATATATATTGCCAATTTTTAGCAATAAAATATAGTAAGTAACCATAATGTTGAAGGACTTAAACAAGTTTCCAACTACACTACTTGTTTATAACCAAATGTGACAACCTTTTTATGGATGATTACCATTTTAACAACATTCCAAAAATAAATAAATAAACTTGTACCTAATCATAAATAAGAATTTGAAAATTTACAAAAATTGGAAAAATTTTATGTAATGAAAATAAAATTATAAAAGATTTTATGAATGCATTTTTAAATTGGCATTAAATTTACAAAAATTCTAATTCAATTTAAACAAAAAGAGATTTTTTAATTTATTCATGACAAGCAATTTCAAGTTATTTATTTACCCTTTAAATTTATTTTTTGTAAATTATAATTATTTATTTGAATACATTATTGAATAAGCTTCAAGCTCATGTTTTCATTTGTAGCATTTAAATAAATTTTGAAAAAATAATGTATGTTAAAATCTGAATTTCCTAAACAATTTCATACCAAACACAATAAATTTAAATTTTTTTGTTATATTAATAAAAACTTGAAGGGCAAAAACATGGTATTTTATACAAAAAAAGTTGATGAAAAATATCAAGTTTAAAATGAAATAATTTTTCATGAAAATACAAGAAAGTAGATTCAATTTTTACTTAAATTTCATTTTGAAACCATGGTGCTTTCCATTGGGCTTGTATTAAGTTGAATAAAGTTTTTGAAAAACTTTGGAATAATAAAAGTAGAGACAAAATACTTTTGAATTTAACTCGCCAATATGGTGTTCAAAAGTACTTTTCCATTAAAACATTTAATGAAATAAATTTGTGTGAAGTTATAACATAAATATCATTGTAGGAAGGAAAAATAATAAATTTGACTTTCTCTTTGGTAGAATATACTTGACACATATTTGAAACAAATGTTACATTGCAAAAAGTAGGCTTCAAAAGTTACTTACATTCAAAAAAATCTACTTGAAACTTATTTTCACAATGTAAAAATCAAAAATTAATTCATAATAGTGAAGAAGTATCTTGTTTTTCATCATTTAAATAAAAATATTAAATGTATAATAATTTTATGATGTATTTTAGTCCTACTTCTTGTTAACTTGACAAGTAGACTACCAAGGTAATTGAATTGTATATTTTACCATGCTTTCACCTTGAAGTGGTTTGGTGGTTAAAACCTTGGTGTGTTTCCATTAGGTCTTGGGTTCAATCTTTGATGGATGTGTGTATTAACGTTTCTTGTACAAATGTACTTAACAAAGATGTACACCCTAGTGAAAACATCAAAACCTTTTTGTTGACAAAATCGGATTTAAAGAAAAATTTAAAAAATACTAAATTTTTTTGCATGGCATGTAATTTTGTCACGAAATGTTGTGAAAAAAATGTAATATGTGACTCCATGATCTAGAGTCATAAAAGAAACAAAGTTTTTGTATGATGATGTGGCATGTTACTCCACATCATATTAATTTGGGACTTCATATATCCATGTCATAATTTTTAAATTAAAAATTATCCATTGTAACATTTGACTATTTAAAATGACTAAAACACATTTCACTAAAAATGTCCTAATGAACTAGTCCTTTTTTACCAAAGCCATACAAGTTGCATATTAATCAATTTTTTCTTACTTCATTAAAAACATAGTGAATTTGGGTAATGGAAGAAAAACAAAAAATCTTATTGTGTGAATTAAGTTTAAAATTAATTAAATACATGTTCCTATTACCTAGCCTATTTAATAAATTAATGAAATTTTTTTTGTGTGAAATTTTTTGTAATCTAATATCCTAAACCACCATCATCATAACCAATTTTTTTTCTTGACTATATATATATATCCCTAGTTAAATTAAAATTTAAGATTGTTAATGTTGTATCTTAAAAAAAAATTCAATAGCTAGAATTTTACTAAAATTTAAATAAAAATTGCTAGTTTTTTATATATGGTTTAAGTTGGTGGCCTAGATATAAAATGATATTTTTAAAAATTATTTTCATTTTGTCTTTTGGCTAAATTTGGTTAAATCTTCTTGTGGATCATTGGTTCCAACATAAAATTAAAAACTTGAAATAAATTACACTTTCAAGTAATGTATAAAAATCTTATCAAACCTACATGGCAATTAGAATGAATTGTTTAAATTCACTCAAAATAATTTATAAAAAAATTTAGATCACCAATTCAATGGTCCCATTTAATGTTTAGAAAAAAAGATGTTCACACCTACATAAAACCTTGTTATGTTAGAAATTACAAATAATGGTCCTTTTTACCATTTCCATTGGTCTTATGAAAATTTCACAAACCTATCAAACCCTATTACACATCTAACACTTAGTTCATTCAAGAACATTCAAGAAAAAAATGTAAAACCATTCAATTTTATAATTTCATTTGCTAATCCATTTTTTTTTCACATTTAGTTACATGTATATTTGCAATTAAAATTTATAGTTGCGATTCAAGTTGCATAAGAATATGCCATGTGGTATTTAATGACTCATGAATCACATCATGGGTTGTAAAAACTACATTTTCATCCATTTTTGAGTGCCACTGAAAATGGATGATATAAGTGCATTTTTCATTTTCATTTTCATCCAAACTAATATTAGTTGCAAGTCATAGTTGCATATGTAACTTCAAATCATTTTGTAGTAAAATATGTGACTACAAATCATTTTTAGCATGGTGGCACAAAAGATAGTTGCATCAACAACTACAAAAATGGTTGATTTGGACATAAGTCACAAATGCATGGGTTGGATTGGATATGGTTATTTGAAGTGAATGTTTCAAGAAAATAATAATGACCTTGTGTTTTTTTAAATACATATTTTGGAGGTTTTTTTAATATATAATATTCAAAAATACTTTAGATGTTATTCTATTTGATTTTTTTATTAGGCAATTAATTGAGTATGTATAATTTAATTATGAATATTCAAACTTCAAGTTCATGATTCCTAAAGGGGCCATGGAAATTAGGTACACAAATTTGTAACAATTTTCATTTAATTTTATTCCAATGGAAATTTAAGGCCATATACTTTGGCATCCAATGGATAAACATGACAAACAAACAATTTACATAACAAATTTACAAGCTTCATGGGTTCATTCCAAATCCATGTGAAATCTATTGTTTCATAGGTTCATATTATGTAAACACAAATGTCATGCATTATTTAAACATGGAAGTCGTGTGCACGATTTTCAAGTGTAAATAACATGAATAGACATACAACATCCATGTTTAAATAATACAAATAGGCATATGACATTCATGTTTAAACAATGTGCACAACATTGATGTTCAAACAACATAAATAAATGAATGACATCCATGTCCATTCCATACAAACCTATGAAAAGCAAATTTCACATGACGATTATTGCCAAATCGTGACCCATTAAATTTGTGATATATAAAATGAAAACCATTGAAAAGAAATGGCCCATGAATATTATTTGGCCAATTTTAGTTCTTTAACCATTCTTTGAAATGGTTCCTCGTGAACCACCGAATCATACTCTCATTCATTCAAGGTATATTTTCATAGTGAATTATAAGCACCTTCTTTACATTTAAGTAAATTATAATTTTCAGATTAAAAAATTGATTGCACCTTATATTATTTTTGTATGCCATTTAGGAAAACATGGAAGTGACCTCTTTGAGTAGGTAGGCTAGGTGGGCTATGTAACCTAAGTAGGTTAGGTGATGGGTAGCTAGCTTATATTAGGTAGTTAAGCTAGGATAGATAAGTTAGTTTAAGTATGTAACTAAGTTAGCTTAATAGGTTAAACTACGTAATTAATTAATTTAGGTTTAAAAGGTAACTAGGTAGCTTGTTAAGGTATGTAATTAAATAGATAGAATAGTTAGGTAGTTAAGTAGGCTAGGTGTGTAGGTTAGGTAAGGTAGTTATGCTACTAGTTGTTCTTCTACCCTAGGTTATTCTAAATTATTTTAAGTTATTTAAAGCTATTTTAATTTAGTTTATTTTTGGCTATTTTACTTTAAATTTTTTTGACTATTCATGGTTATTTTACCTTAGGCTATTTTTTATTATTTTTTGTTATTTTAGGCTATTTAACCTTAGGTTATTTGAGGTATTCTAGGCTATTTTAATTTGTTCAAAGTTATTTAAAGCTATTTTAGGGTTATTATTATAGCTTATTATGAACCTTAAAAAAAGCCTAAGATAGGCCTACAATATATGGGTGTAGTCAATCCAATGAGCCAAAAGGGGCATTGGATTGCAAAAAAAACTATCAAAATTGGATAAATATTTATGTTTTTCCATTTAAAACCATGGCAATCATAGCAAGTTAGTTCTTTTTCATTCATATGAATATCAAGGAATTGAAACCAGAAATCCATTTAATGAAAATTTAAGTTTAAATTTTGATTCAAATTCTTTGAAAGTGAACACCTATAACGTCAGATAGGAGTCAATTTTGCAAAAGACTAGAAAGAAAAATCATATAATAAAATAAATTTGATGGGAAAATTAAAATTAAGTGGATAAAAACTTATAAGGCACATGGAGAAAACACTCACAAATTTAAAATATATGGAATTTTAAAACTTAAAAAATTCAAAGAACTTTCCAAAATTGATTTATAATTTTAGAACTTCAAAAGTCCTTTGCCACACATGTTTAACTTAAGCCTATGTTGTTAACTAGCTTATTTAAGTTAAACCTAGGTTTATGTTACCTAGCCTAGGCTTTTAGGCTAGGCCTAAATTTTAAGGTTATCTAAGATAGGATGGAAACCCCCCCCCCGCCCCCCCCTCCCCATCATCACAAAATGCCACATGGCTACATCTTCATCATCCACACATGAACATTTGTGGTGGGTGCAAGAAAAATATATTGTGTATACTTGCTATCTTGTTTTCTATTTGAAAATAAGAAAAAATAGTTTTAAGAACTTCTAACCTTCCTATAGCATTTCAGAACAAATGAAACCTTTAGTTTTTTTGATGGGCATTTCTAACCTCCCTTTAACTTCTCAAAACAATTTGTGTCATATCATTTGGACTTGAAAAAATACCCCAAAGATATCCCCAAAAATTATGTCATTTTTCAAAAGTTTGGGCATGCTTTTAGTTATGAAAACAAACTCCATTAACCAAAAACAATTATTAGAATGTTCAAAACATCAATATTGAGATGCTTGAAAAAATACAAAATACTTACAAAAACATTTCACTTGCTTTCAAGTACTTGACCTTTATTTTCCAAACTGTCACAAATTTTCAGTTCAATTCAAATAATTGCAAGTACTTAAAAAAAACATGATTATAACAATTTAGTTTTAGAAGTCCATGTGCACAAGAGTTAAAAAATGATGTATTAAAAAAGAATATCATTATCCCCATAAGATCATCTTTTTATTACTCTTTTTATTAAAAGATCCCATTATTTTGTTGTTTACATTACTTTTTGTAAATATTTTACCATGCTTTCACCTTGGCACCATTTGGTTTGGCATATTGTAGTCATATAAATGATTCAAACCACAATAGTCACATAATTTTATGACTAGTGAATGCGATGTTAGAAGGATGGTCGTTTGAAGTAATGGATGAAAATCCAAATTTAGTTGTAAGAGGTATGCAACTATCATTATGACTTGGTCCTACATGGTGTCTTTTACAATTAACTATCTTTCGCCACCTGTTGATAACAACTATTGAGATTTGTAATATGATTATAATCTTGTTTTTTATGATTAAAATAACAATCGTTAATTCATGAATTTTTTCTAATGATATATTATGATTATATTTATAATGTACATCAAGGTGAATACTATCCACTTATATGTAACATTTTTTTAATTTAATAGTCTAAGTCAATTCATTAATTTAATGGATAAATATTTGGCTCATTTATATTCGCTAATCAATATGAATTATTTTCCTACTTTTAATTGATAATATTGATATAATGCAGTTTCATCAAACTAGGTCATTTCATTCATTGGATAAAATTGATCTCTTTATTTATATATCCATTTGGGTGGTTGGCTATATTCCAACAAATGGAATCCATTTTTTTCCATGGTGGAAATTTGTGAAACATTAATAAGACTTGGTTGTGATGTGTTCATATTACATCATGAAAAATGGGTGGGCATGGGCAAAGGGGTAGCCATGAACTAAAACCAAAAGAAAAGAAAGTTGGTAGGCATCTAGAAAGTGGGATGTGTTCCAAATTAAAGAACAATAGTAATAAGTTAATATGAAAAACAAGAAAACTTTTCCAAGGAGCTTATTTGCTTTATAGTATTCATTGCATCTTTGATCAAACAAGCATGATGTGCACAAAAGGACAAGTCGAAGAAAGTGAATGAGAGAATTGTACTCTAGCACAATAAATGCCTTTATTCTAATGTTTGCATGCTAAGATGAGTTTGATCTTGCCATATTCTTCCATGCTAACAAACAACAAAAGATGTTGATTTGGTCTTTCATTTTGGAGCACAATTTACTATTGTCCTTGCTTGACAATGAAGAAGAAACAACAACCAAAGGAAAATAAAAAGAAAAGAAAAGAAAAAGAGAAAAAAAGTAAGTTAAAAGAACAAAAATAAGAAGAAGGAAAAAAGAATGACAAATAGTAAATAAAAACAACAAGCAAAACAAACAAGAAAAAGGCTTTAGAAAATGTATCATTCACATCATTAAATGTGAATTGAGAGCTCAACATATTACTGGACCTCCAGATACATTTCACTTCATGTGGACTTTATGGTGGATTGTGTTGTGGATCAATGATGCTTAATAATGACAAAAACTCCCTATCTAATTTTATTGGCCTTGCCTAACAAGGCAAGGATATTGTGTTTAGATTCATTATAGAGTATAGTAGCTTAAGTGATTTTGGCCCCTAGGTAATAAATAATAGGTTTATTTTTATATGAGGATTTTTGAAAGATGATATTTTGGCTTGTGTTGAAACTTGAGATTAATTATAGAATTATAATATCTTGAAGTATTTTGGTTTCTTTTAGAGGATTTTTGGAAGATTATATATTGTATGGTGAAATATTTGAAAAATATTTCTCACATCCAAGTTTTAGTTACTAACTTTTTTCCAACCCTACCCATAAAACTGAAAACTGGAACTGCAAATAGGTGGAAACCTACTAATAGCAGCCCACTTAGACCAATCAAACTATCTAGCCTGTGAGATGCATAAAAATTAAAGAATGTTTTGACATCAACAATTTAAAAATAGCACAAATGTATGCATCTATGTTTATACTACAAAAGTTGCATGGTTTGAAAGAGATTAACCTTGTAAATTTGTGATGGTTGCCTAGAAAATGTTACCCAATCTTTTGTTTTCCTCATTTTTATTTTTATTTTAAAATTGATTATTCAAAAAATTTACACATCATGACTAGCCATCTTTCTTTTCTTTAGGAGTTTTTCCTTGATCATATTTAACTCATGAACCTAAGTACCAACAATTCACACACTTTTTCATATAACATTCGCTTTTGCTTTTGTATACCATTTTCAATAATACCATTCTAAGTCTTTATCTTACATGACTTTTGAGAGGTAAATGACCGACATTTACACCATTCACAGGGTAAGGGTTGGGTGTACTTCTTTTTATCATTTTACCATGTATTTACTTTACAAGTGTTCATTGGGCATATGTATAATCAAACAAAATATAATGCACAACATATGTACAAGTATAGCACATTGTCAATTGGAGAAAGACAATTATTTGCAATTGGGATTGCAAAACATGGACACATAAAAATTAAAAACATCCTAATACAAGGAAAATCCACAAAAATGTAGTGAAACCATTCAACACTTTAATACATAGTGCATTGCCAGCATTTTAAAAATGGCAACTGATAGTAAAATCTAAAGTCCTTCCACAAGCAAATGGTAATATTCTTGTCAAGGTAATTCGTGTAATGAATGGAAATAAAATGCCAAAAGAAATTATATTCAATGCCTAATTTATTCAAATTATTCAACAATATTTTGAATAAATTATGCATTGCAAAATGTGAAAATGCATATATGTTAAGTAATGATTTGGATTACACCCATTTTTTCAACCTCTCAAAACAATTAAACCCTTCCATATGCAAGGCCAAAACCCAAATACCTACTAGCGAGTAGGGCAAAAGTTAGGGTTAGTTTGAAATATTGAGGTACAAAGTCATGTGAGGTACTTAAAAGGGTAGCAGAAAAAATTTACCACCCAGTGAGGTATAAATTGACCCTGGTATTTAACTACAGGTAAACCAGGGTAGAAAACTTACCCACCCTATTCTGGTGTACCCATCAAACTTGCATAAAATGTGGAAGAAAATGGAACATAGTAGTCCAAAAACTGAGATCCTTTGTGATTTTGTGATGCAATGGAAGTCAGCCAAGCCCTTTTAGGCAAGTGTTCTAAACATGCAGGATGTAATGGAAAGGGTAAAGCACTGGAAAGCAAGAGCCACACTAACTACCAACTCTAACCTGTGTCCCACCCTAG
>Ga0116228_10001603_pt1 | contig 18953 bp, 16 predicted proteins | sample S1TSphfallax_2_FD_89694 | JGI IMG/M metagenome (GOLD analysis project Ga0116228, IMG submission 89694) | Host-associated microbial communities from peat moss isolated from Minnesota, USA - S1T2_Fc - Sphagnum fallax MG | ecosystem: Host-associated > Plants > Peat moss > Unclassified | place... | reverse complement strand
CCTTCCGAGTCCCTACTTTCCGCAACTACCTTTTTGGTGAACCCTCAAGTGGGTTCACCCCGGGACTTGGGAGTGCGTCACCATGGCTATGTCGGTATGGCTCACAACCCCTAGTCAGGGTAAATAAATAAAAGGTGAATAATTTTATCTTATTTAATAAGAAAAAAATCACACATTTGAAATTTAATTAGACAACTTTCATAAGCTTAAATCTAGTGGGACAATGCACACATGTGATGTCAACTAACAACAATAAAATTGCATAAATTTATTTTATTTAACTCTTCAACATACATAAAATGAGAGGTCATTAAAATCAAATTGGACAACATGCCACGTGTCCTACTAAATATAAATTTAAATCTCAAAATCAAATTATATCATATTAACAAGTTCAACATGGTGATCTAATTAGTCTTCAAATTCTTCATCTTGTTTAAATTTTTTGTTTCAGCATCCCCAAAGTCATAATGAAACACATTTTTTAAAATATTAAACACCTTGTACAATCATCACACATAACAACAACAACCATTTTAAGGTTTAGGTGAAACTTACTTTAACAAGATTTACTTGGATTTGAAAACATATTTGGCTTTAAGTGTGGGTATTTTTAAAATATGTCCAAGGTTATGAAATAGGTATTTTTTTCAAAGTTATTATCTTTGGGTATGTATTTGATTCAAATATATTGATTTTGAAAAATATAATAAAATAAATCATGTATCCTATTTGTATTCAACACGTATATTTGAATAAATGATATATTCATACAACATTGAAAGATATTTAGTGCATGTTGCAAAAGCCTCCAATTGGCCAACCCAAAAAATTCAAAACAACTCTACAAACAAACTAAAAGATCAAACAAAAGTCAAACAAAAAAAAAATCACATGTGCACAAGTGTGGGATATGTGTTAACTAATTTCACCAAGATTTATGACCACCTATCATGGCAATATAATCAATGCCCTTCATTCTTTGAAAATTATTTACATAAAACCAAGATGCTTTAATCTTTTTTAAAAACTTGGAAGAACCAACTTCTATTTTTGGTTAATGTATAGTGTAAAAATTAAAATCAAGTATGCCCATCTAGTTGAGTTAAGTGCATGAATTCAAACCAAGAAGCAAAATTTAATAATCCTTAAAATTCACCTTATAACAAATCTTATTATAAGCATGCTACAAACAATAAAAGAGGCAAAAAAACCCCTAGCAACTTCCATTGTCCAACCCATGCTTCATGGAATGATCAAGTATTTGGCCCCTAATGTGCTTGTGACAACAGCTTGATGGTTTTAAAGTTACTCAATAATGGGCCCATCAATTCATGAAGTATTACATGAATTGAACATTCAAAGTTAGTATTACAATTGCTAGCAAACTTCCATTAGATTAGCAAAAACAAAGGATTCATGGATTATCATGTTGTTTCCCTAACCAAAGCCTATGACATTCCCCCTTCACTTGTTGTCAATAATGATCAAACCAACATCCATTTGGTACTTACAACAAGAAAACATACATGGGAAAGTAGGGGTTCCAAACATATCCATGTATTTGGTATAAAGTACAAATAACAAGTGATTATATTAATATTTTCATGTGCAACAAGAATATTGTTGTCATTACAAGTCATTTTTAGAAGCACTATATTAAGGACATTGCCACCAAACAACCAAAGAAAAACAATGCACGTAGTAAATGGATGGGTGGGATTTTACTTATAATCATTGGTCAAAGTTTGAAACCATTAAATGTTTTGTGGAATTGCCCTAGTTCCTTACCATTAAGCTCAAATTGAACTTTTGGGACTATGTATGCATCAAAAATTGGTTTGGTTGTTAAATTGATAAATTGTATACAAAAGTCAAGATTTTTTGGATTATATTAAAAAGAAAGGTCCAAATATCTTATTTGTTTATCTTTTAACAAATTGTACTAATGTTTTACAACCAACCAATGTCATTTTGCAACACCCCTTCAAACACGCATCTAACATGGAGTCAACAATTAGATAATATGAATCATTAAATAACAAATTCAAATTGACAATTATTCAAATGATGACTTCAAAATGAATAATTAAAAAACATGGATTTGTGAGTGGTTACGCAATGCATGGAAACAATCATCTTGAAAAGGTTGCAGAAAACAAAACTTACAAAAACTTGTAATACTAAATGTTAATTTGTTACCATGGAAGCAAACACAACTGTTTTTTTGTTTATAACAACATTTAACATTGAAAAAGACATTGAGATTAATGAATAATGCATTGATCCAATAGAAATTTGGCATTAATTGTCATGGAATGTTGTATAAGTGAATAATCAACATTAATATTAAATCCAACATTTTTGCCTTTTTCAAGTGTAAATATAAACTTTAGTTAGAAAACAAAAGTCCTAATCAAGGTTTTTGGTTTTGAAACAAAATTTCAATTCAATATAACAATAAACAATAGCAATACATAAGAATGAAAGAAGTTAGGTACCTATACAATTGTTATTAGTAATGTTAGGAATTATAGTGCAACAACCACCTTACTTTTACATATTTTGCCATAAAATATACATGGATTTCAAGCACCTCATATTACTCATGCACCTAGGAATCAAATAGGAAACATCAATCTTTTTTGACAAAGCATGTAAGTGGAAAAAATGATGCAAAAGTTGAAAAAAAACCCACCTATTCCTAGTCCTATGCATCTTGCTACAAATGTTGTCATGGATCTATACCACAAGATATTCCTAGACACATGATGATTTAGTAATGAACTTATATTGTTAATGTGAAAGTTTTATTTCCCTTGCATTTTCAATGTTTAGTATGCAACAACCTTCATAACAAATTGTTATGTGAAAATTAATTTGATTTGCATAATGCGGATACTACACATCGACATATCACACATATGAAGTCCAAATCCTACCATGCAAAAAATGATACCTTCCATTAAGGCAATCATGGTTTGGGTCCCAAGGTTGAAAAAGGTGAAAACAAATTCCAATCACCTTTGTAATGCAAAGAAGCTAATTTCAAATATTGAATTTTTAAAAAATTGATGAACTACTAATCGTTTTTACATGATGCCATGTCAATCAAATTGATAGGGGCACCCATTTGCATAACAATAATCATCTTTTAATTGTAACTAAAACATAGGGGTAGAATGCCCCCATAACTTATGGATCATGATAGAAACACAACTAAAAGGAATATAGAATAAAGTTCCAAAATTTAGAAAAATGTAGAAAAATAAAGCCAAAATATAAAACTAAACTTGGATTTTAGAATTGAACACTTTAGAACAAACAATTGTACCACCAAACATAGGGTTACATGCTATAAATGATATGTTAAAATCCCCCATAAAAGTTCACCATAATGCCCACAAAAAAACTCACCTAACCAATAGTTTAACATCTTGATTCTTAGTTGCAAAACATAAAGTTCATTTTTTAACCAAACACCCTTGCTAACATGATCACAATCTAATCACCTTACATTTTGTTTTCCTTATCATAACCTACCTACAAATCCCAATATGTCTATTTAATAAACACATGTTTTGGAAAATTTAAGTCATTTGCCTTTTTCCCCATATTACATGGGATCTAATGAAAAAATTAGCTAAATCTTGATAACTTCGCATGTTGATATTTCTAACATTAGTCAAGTAGCAAGCCCAACAAATTTTTATTAAGTAAAAGGTTCCACTTGAGTTTTCACAATTAATGTCTATTCCAAGATTCCAAATTTTCTTTTCTTCTACATAAAAATTGTTATGAAATAGTATGTGCATGGCTCACAACTACAATATATGTATTTTTTACCATTTCTCCTATAAAACCAAATTACATGTGTGTTGTTTTTTTAAACTATAAAGTTAGTATTGCTTTCAATATCTACTACTACCAATGTTGTGCCTTTTCCTCCTTGACCTCCTTTTCATTTTCATAAACAAAGCCCATGAATTCACAAATGTGCTAATTTTTGAACTACTAAAAGCAACACACACAATCTTTGAATCCCCTTAAGAAAGAAGGATGCACATTTGCTTTCTAATCACATCCTCCTCTAATACAAATAGGAACAATATGGATTAAGAAAAACATACGAAAGATTATTGTTTATACCCAACATCATCCTCAAAACTTGAAACTTGTTTCTATCTTCCTAGCAAAACAACTTATCACATTTGTCTTCCTCCAATTTAGTCCCCTCTTTCAAGAAATCAAACCCACAAAAAACAAACTTCAATAAAATTACATTTTTTCAAAATTTGTTGGAACTATAATTGCATCAAAGCTCTACACGAGGATATATTGTTACTACAAATTACAAGAGAGTTATATTGGGCAAGGAATGATTGCTTGTTTACTTGCATGGTGCACAAGAAAAAAATGATTTCATGAGAACCTAAAGGAAGGAAAGGCAATACAAGTTTTGGAACGCAACAATAATAGGTATAGTGGTGGGTTTTCTACTTTGAAGCACTCATCACAACACTACAAGTGAACTACAAGTAGACCCAAAATAGAATGTTTGGTGAACACTCAATTAGCGGCAACATTATTTTGTGAACGATTGACAAATGGTGGCTAGGGCTTTTAAAACTATTGACACAATTGTGGAAAATAAATAAATTTATGATAAATAATTTAATTAATGTCAAACTAACCCAAATACTATATAATGTTGATAGGTTTCCAATAATTACAATATCCATGTAGTTTTTTGTAGGGTGAAATGTTAGGATGCTGATATTTTCAAAATAAAGGGCTTAATACAAATTAGGTAGTGGTGTTTGGCTTTGCATTTTGTAAATGTTCCCCATTGTAAGGCTTTACCTTTTATAAAGCATAACGTAAACATTACCAAGAACCTATACATTAGTAGACCACAATATGTAGGAGAAAAAAGGTTCTCAAACCAATAAATAGGTATAATTTCCTTCCCATGTTTAAGGAATAGGCATAGCTCACTTTTTTTTTTTTTAAAGGGACATTCATCAATATAACATGCTTTCCAAATACACTATGAAAATTTTACAAATGTGTTATGCATAACACCATGGTATGAAAATTTCCAAATGTTTTAGAAATGATATCATAGTACCATGGCAAGTTCAACATATCAATGTTGAATAATTATTTTATTTTGAAGATTCCATGTTGAAAAATGTTTATTTCAAAATATTTTATAATACTTTTTTTTTTCACAAACCATTGTTATTTTAATTCTTTAAAAATATATATATACCGCTACCACCCTTCCTAGTATCCATGTTGTCACCTTGCTATCCTCGCCCAACAACTTTGGTTATCTTATATTTCCCAAATGTTAAAGACCAAATAAAATTCATAATAATTATTAAATATTTTTAACTATTTAAAAAATTATAGTATGTTGCTCCAAATATCACCTTGTATTAATACATTGCCACCATTTCCCCCCTTATGTATGTGTAAAAGGTTTCTTTTGTAAGATTTATGGGATTGTAAGTTGTCAATTATTTTGAGATGAGTATAATAACTTGTTTTAACCAATTTGTAAGTCCAATTTTTACATGAGATACATTTTGGCTATTACAATTTATCTATAAACTACATTTGGAGTAGAGAAAATTATGAGTTGAAATAGCAAATCAATGTTATGTTTCATAAGATACTTTAATGTTAATCAATAATGCCCCTCAATATAACAATCTTAGATTCATGGTTTTCATCATTTATTTTTGTGTGTTCTTATGCTAGTGGCCAAAGTATTTTACTAAAAAAAAAATTACTCAACTTACACCTAGTCAAAATAAGTGATGATCACAATAAAAGACCTATCCAATTGTGGAAGTTTAACTCACAATTTAAAGGACCTTTAAATGGGTTTTAAGTGTGAATGAATAGATGAAGTTCAACCTTAAAGCCCTTTGTTTTCCAAGCTTTTGTGTATATTTAAAAATGAACATTGTTCATTAATTAAATTTCAAAACTTGTTATTTAAACATGCAATATTTCCAAATTTGAATATGGTAGATTTGACCCATTTATAGTGTAGGGACTATATAACTTTCAAATGGGTTAGTTAGAGCCTTTGTATAATTTATCCTTTGTTTAATATTTGATCAGTCTAATGAACACAATTAATTTTAAATAACTTAACGTATAATGTTACACTTTAATGCAATTCAATTGTAGTAAACATATCGAGTAAAAAAATTATTTTATTTTTGCATTCATTTTCCCATTAAAAATGAGATTAAAACCTCAACCCAAGTTCAAGTTGAGTTTTTTTCAATTACTTATGAATTTACACGTAATTGTGATAAAAACACTTGATGTATTGTTAGTAGGCTCCCCTCTAAATGGGGGCTCTAACACCTCAAATCCTCAAAATAAGGCTTTTAATATGGTTAAACAAATATTTTGAAATCAAGGCATGTGCCCAAAAATAAACCATGGAATGGGCTAGATTTGAAAGTATTTGAAATGTTGGGTTGTAATCTTAAACCATGCTTTTGGAATGACCTTAAACTGAAAGTCACTCCATTATGTATTCATAAACATATTTGAATGGTTGTGAAAGGTTGTAGTAGGGCACAATTCAAGGTCCATTAATTTTTTTGGGTGCTTATACTTTAATTTTGAGTAGTATAAAATTGACCATTGAATTGGGTTTTGTTTGTTTATCAAGTAAATTGAAGAATTTTTTTCCTTTTGAATTTAATGGATGAACTTACCTTCAACCCTCACATGTTGTGAAGGTTCATGTTCATATCAATTCTCATGTGGTTGCATTGTGTAAAACCAAACTAATTGTTAACAAAATATTTTCAACTATTTTGATATCTTAATATTTGAAATAAATTTGGGATTTCAAATTTAATTTTGAGTTTTTATCAATGCTCATGAATTAGCCCAATTTTTTGTTTAAAATTGGATAATGCATATTAGTTGTAATTACTAATAACATTTTAAACATTTTTTGTATCCAGACCACTAATGGTAATTTATTGTAGTGGCCAATGAAATGTCCATTTTGGCATGTTTCATTGGAGATGTTTAAAAATATATATATTTCCATTTGCATCATGATAATGTGATTTGATCAAGGCTTTTCAAGTGTTTTTGTTGATGTCAAACAATATTGTTGCAATGATCAATGGCATTATCATTAAAATTGAAAAACTTTTTCAACATTCATGAAAAGAATAAGTTCAAAATCACTTTCTTTACAAAGTTTACATTCTTCTTTTATGTGATGAAATTAGTGCAAGTGAAGGTTATGTACCTTAATACAAGGGCAACTTTCACACATGTGTTACGTTATTATGCAAATTATAATGTGTATCATGACATTCAATTTTTTTTAATCCTTACATATATTTTACAAATGATAACCCATGTTTAAATGAAATTCTACCTTCATTTAAACAAGGTTCCAAATCTCAAGTCTTGTTTGTCTTTTATAATCACACATTGCACAAGGAATAATTTTTTTCAAAAATCACTTTATCTCATTCCATACATTGATTTTATATACAAATGAAACAAATTATAACACTTCAAAACACCTTTAGTCATATGATGAACTTATATATGTCAAAACTTATTGTCAAATTGTAATTTTAACATAATATCTGCCATAATAAACACCACATATTGTACATTGTATTAGATGAAACCACAAAGTTCACCTCACAATTGTCACATGCTATTGCCTTTTGTGTGAGAAAACCCACAATTTCTTGTATTGATATTTTGTAACCTTGCTTTTGATTTTCTTGTTTCATGATTAGACATAGGTTTAAGTCTATTTTTATTTTGGCTTGTTATTTTAGTTTGGGAATCTTTTAGTTATGCAAGGTTTTGTGTTTGTGACAATTTTCCACACCTTTCAAGTCTAGTCTTATTGGAATGTAGAACATTCTATCTATTCCCCTTGTGGTTTATGAATATTCTATATGAAAATAGACCATTGACTTGTAGATTCTAGCAATGAACAAGTGATACCAAAGGTACAAATGGACATTTGCCTTGAAACCAAACTCATTGCCTACACCTCTCAACATATCATTAGCCATCGGTGAACAATCAACGACATTAAAACCATCGTTCCCATACATTAATTCAAAATCATAATGCCAAATTGAAAGTGATTGATCTACAATAATTTCCATAAGTATAGATTAAGCTTGTGTTTATTGAATAGGCCTTGCCATGCAACATGATAAATATTCAAATGATAACACATGTAATTTTATGAAATGAACATATTTGGGAAATCCATTGCAACATTGATTTGAAGGTGTTCTAAATCAATCTTCATTAGTTGCCCAAGATACTTGGCCTTGAACATGTTGTAGATGGATAGAACAAACATTTTCAACCTTTCCACCGAGATGGATTCACCTAATAGTCACTCAAAGCATTGGGTATGAAGCCATATGTTATGCACTAACCATCTGCATGCATTACCTACCTAGTAGTCACTAAGTGACTTTCCTACTTAGTTACCTCCATTATAATCACTTAAATTCTTAGCATACTTACCAATCATAGGTTACTTGTTACTTCCCCCTTATTTTACCTTAGGTTATTCAAATTTGGTTCATCCACAATTGGGTCATGTTGTGGATGAACGATGGAAGGTGCATTAGTAGGTGTTTAACCCCTAAATATTAAGGTGAACCAATTTAGTCCACTTTTCAATGCATATTTCTCTAACATTTAGATGTTAATAAATATGTTTATTGACCATAGTGTAAATTCTTTATTTGCTTTTCTCCTACATTCAACATAAAGTGTTAATTATGTCCCCATCTCCATTAACAAACATTGAAAATTGAACAATATAAAGTCATTTAATCCATTTAAATGGCTAGGAAATCGAAAAAAAATCATTTAAATATATGATATGTAATGAATTTATTCCATTGGACAAATTTTTACCACTTGGTGAAAACAAAATCAAATGCAACTCATGCAAAGGATTTTTCTTTGGGAAAAAATGTGCCAAAGTCATCATAATTTTGAGGAAAATTCATTTAAAATTGCCATGTGTAAGCAAAAGGTTAAAATAATTCATAAAAAATATAGTAGGATTTTAATTGTTTTTTCCTTTCCTCTTTGAGCTATACCCAAATTTGGTTGTTTTATCTTTCTTGACAACCTTTTAAAAATAGGAATAGTAGGCAAAGAATTTGCCCTTTTGATTTGCGCCAAGTAAAATGTTGTAATTTTTTTAGAAATTGAACATGACAATTCAATTAACATAGGAGGAAAATGTTAGAATAGCTAGTGAGGGCTTTTGGGAATACGCATGTGAGTATGAGCTTTGTCCCCAACACCAAAGTGGGCCACTACCTATTAGTTTTGCAAAATTTTGTTAGATGCGTTCAAGGGTCCTATATCAATTTAGGAACGACTTTTCTATTTTTTTTTCTAAAGTACAACAACAAACCCAACCTAACAAACCTTCAAGGCAAGTTCATTAACAAAGGGTTGGTAGGTTGATAATGACCTTTTGTTGTGTTTGTGCACAAGCCACCTTGTCATATACTTTTTTAGTGGAAGGAAGCTTGAAATGAACAAAAAAACAAGTGTAAACTTTATTAAGGTTTATAACAAGCACGCTGAAAAGTTACCACAAGATTTATGCCGCCTTGATTGTTGTACACATACAATCTTTTTGAAAAAACACCAAAAAAATGGATTGTGTTTAAAATATATATATATTATGTCTAGGGTAATTAATCCACTAAAGGGCTAACTTAAGAGGGTTTTTTGTTGCAAAATGTTTTTTTTCCTCCTTTAATATTGGTTTGTGACATAAGTTGATAGTGGGAACCAAGCAACATGGGAAAACAATTGAGAATAATAGTCATATTTAACATTATAAGGTTTTTATAATGAGCTGAATAATGGCTAATATACCATAAAACATTTATTTCGTTGAGTCATGTAACCAACCAACTAATTAAGATCAATATGTTGTCCCTATTTTTTTCCGTTTGATTTATATAATCTTGTGTGATTGGTTTGGTAAATTTGAGATTGCCCTATAATAGTAGGTTGTTTTTAACATGTGAAGCTTGTGCTTTTAGTTGGCCTCCTTCTTCATGGGCACTAAACATCCCATGTCCCCTAGTTCATCAACTCTCATTGGACCTCATAGCTCCCATCACCTTTTTGTCTTATCATGTGTTACAATATATAAACCTCCACCCCATCTCCCATGCAAATCATAAACCACCCATTAATTCCCCTTCCTATTGTAACAAACCTCACACCACCCATTAATTCCCCTTCCTATTGTAACAAACCTCACACCACCCATTAATTCCCCTTCCTATTGTAACAAACCTCACACCACACATTAATTCCCTTTACCAGCCCCTAGCCCTTTATGTGAGTTTGGGGCCCCAACCCTACACCTTCCAAAACCCCCTTGATCCTGCACAATTAGAACCTTTTCCCTTTTCCATTTTATTGGCCCTTATAGTTACCCTTGATTAGACTCCCCAACCTACCCCCATTTATTCAATGCACTTGTTGCCTTCACCTAAAGTCTTTTGCCCCACTTATGGGCACCAACCAATTTATCAGTCAAGGGTTAGTTGATCATTAGTGTTCCTATTAAACATTCAATTTGTCCAATTTAAACACTTGTGATAATCCCAGCTCAATGCCTTCCATTGCTCCCACCTCACTTACATTACCTTAAGTTTGGGTTTCGTCATTAGATGTCTTTGAGTATTTTCATTTAGGCTTTTGTCATCTTTGATTGTACAATCACATCCCTATCATTCTATGACATGATGTCCAAATGACATTTCATTTTCCTTTAAATAGGCTAACACAAGACCCCTATAATTTGGCAACTTAACATTTATTTTTTTTGTTACCCCAATGGTGTTTCGTTTTGCCCTTTAGTGGTAGGGCAATTGGGCACAAGCAAATGCGGGTCCAATTTTAATGATTTTTAGCAAACAATTCAAAAAATCTATAATAAAAGTTTTTGTTTTGCAAGCCCAAGTTTTAACGACAAGTCCAAACTAAATGCCTTTTATGCAACATGATCCTCTAGCTCATAAACACTTACTTCACAATTTACTTCTTGGATGTGTGGGGGAAAACTTTTGGGCAACCTACGTTTTGGCACTATTTCCCCTTACACCCATGTCCTCCGATACCACCTTGAATCTCACTGCATTGCACCCTAAATTAAATGGTTACTTCTCATTTTTAAAAAAAGTCTATGAGCTGGATCAAGACCTCAACCTCTCTTCTAACTCCTTCAAGCTAACTTTCTAACGTATGTTGCATTTGTGAATAAGTGGTCCTTCCATGATGGTTTTTGAACACCTTTGGGATTATTTTCACCTAGAAAATTCAACAAATGGATTCTTTTAGTTGTTTTTATTTTGGTTTCATATTGCATAGGGCCATATTCCACTTCGAATTGTGCATGTTTTTGTCATTGCTCGCCTTTTAGCCACGACCACACCTTTAGGTGGAGTTCATCCAATTGTAGTGGGGAAAACATTGTATTGATTTGCAAGTTGTGCTTTTATGCTTTCAATTTTGTGATGCCTTTGCAACACATTTTTCTTTTCACCTATTCAAAATTACAACTAAAGGTGGTTGTGAAGTTGTAATTCATGGCATCAAATGCACCTTGGACCTTCACATTGATTGGATTGTTCTCCAACTCGATGTGGTGAACACTTTCAATTCAGAGTAAAAATGGGTTATATTTCAAGAACTTCATGTAGCAAATGGTGACATCATACACATCATCCCCTGTGTACATGCATTTTATGCATTTGAATCTTCATTGTTTTATAATCATTGTAATCATGAAAACAATGTCACAATTATTCCATTTGCCATGGGGACTTGTCAAGGTGATTCTTCGAAAGGGGCATTATTTGTTTTAGCCCATTTTAAGGCATTACGTTTTAAAGCTAGTCATTTATCTTTTTATCTATTTCTATTTATTGCAAATGACCCTCACATCATAAGTCCCCTTTCGATCATATCATCTACATATGAACATTTTAGACCAAATTTTGTGCAATAGGTTTTTCTATCTAACCTCAGAATTGTGTAGCATGGTCACCTTCTAACCTATCACATGATTTTAACACCCCATCCTAATTTACCACCCCATCGAGAGGAATTAAAATTTTAAGGATTCCAATGGGCACCTCATCATTCATATCATCCTTCATTAAAGATGCCTTACCAAAGGATGTTCATCACATGAACTTTTTTCCCAAAATGGGTGATGTTTGAATAACCTTTGAAATTTTAACTCATTACTTCATGCAACAACCATCAAATTTTTTAAATGCACATCTCTCTCCTTCATTTTCATAGAATCCCTTATTTATTTTAACGCATCCCTCTTTTAAGTGTTTAGATGGTTTTTAGGTTCAAGATCCTTTAATAGCCCTAAGGGACCTTTAACCTGTAAATAAGCCTCTCTCCCAATAACTTTTGGCGACATTAAGCTCATATCAACATCCACCATTACTCAATAATTAATTTAGGGAATTGGGTTCTGGTAGTTTCAATCATAACTATTAACTTTATGGTTGATCAATGTCCCTTCTTTTAAAATTTTTTAACATGAATTGACAACAACACCTCAAAGTGGCTTGTGATCTTTTATTGCCTTTAGTTTATGCATGTTTTTTTTCCATTTGAACAATTCATTGGGCAATAAATGGTTTGTCTTCAAATTTTCATTTTGGAGCATTTGCACCATCATACCCTTTTTAGCATGTTTTTTGATAGGATATTTGAAACCCATTATGCTTGCGTTTTCTCATGTTTTGGCCTTGGGGCAAACGCTTAACTTATAGTTTGATTAATTTTCCCAAATTTTCAATTATTTTTCTTAGTTTTTTATACAACATTTCGTACACGACTTAGAAATACCCCATCCTTTTATTACAAGTATCCTTCAATGTGTGTGCACACATCCTATCAACCTTATGGGTATTCATTTTTTATGTTGTGTTCATGACAACAAACACATGGGAACCCATGATGTAATTCGCAACACCTTTTTGCCATGTGTGAGATGATAATTTTAATGTGAGATGAAAATAATTGCATACACTTCCTTCAACCACATCCAACTCTTCTTGTTGATGAGTTGACATTTGTACCTTAGCTAACATTATCATTACCAACCCAACACGAGTAAATTTATTTCCTCAATATTGTGCAACTAAAGATCTTGTGGCCTTTGATGCAATTCAAACCAAAGAAAGGAGTTATTGCGACTAACACCCAATTGATCAATTCCTCCCTTTGGTAATTCAAATATTCGAATATCTACAAAAACAAGTTGATATGTTTTTACACTAACTTTGTGCCAATGTCATTTGGAGCTTGAAAGGGCCAAAGGTCCCTCATTTTTCTATCATTTTTCTATCTTGGTTATTATCTTGGTTACTTTCCTTCAGAAAAAAAATATTATGCTTTGTTTCACATTGCAAAACATCTTCCATCTTAAGTCCTATAGCCATAGGCTTAGCTACTTCCTGGCTCCCATCCCTTCATCACACACCTTCCATCACCATACCGACCTATTACAAGCAATCGATTTTTGACATGGAGAAATAGAGCCAACCTACTATAGCAATAAATTTTAGACACGGAGACATTCTAACATCTAGTTTGAACTAACTTGACATCCTATAAATTCTCCATTTTCCTTTTTCTTATTCCTTTATACATTTTCCAAATCTACAATGTGTTCATAAACAAATTTTTGCTAGGTTGCATCAATGTGGCTCCATTGCAAAATTGAAAGAAAAGAAAAAAGGAAAAAAAAAGAAAAAAAAAAAGAGAAAAGAACCCTGATCCTCTCTGCATTTGTACAAGTCTAAACTCAATTTCACTCTATTTACAGGCTATATACTTCATCCAAAGTATTCTGTACATGCCATCACATTTGTTGCTGGTGGAGGTCCACTGAACCTGTTGGACAGACAGTTTTAGTCCAACTGTTCAACGGGTTCAGTGAATCTCCATAAGAAACAGTATGTCAATAGAAGCACAGGAATGAGAAATTGGGAATGCAACAAAACTCCAAATAGGCACGGATGGGAAGGAGAAAGCCCCTGCCAACACATCAGTATAACAAATATGACCATATAAAGAGCTTCATATGGTTACAAATTAGTTCAGTGAAGGGAGTTTCTGTCCCACCTTCAGAAATATGCTATCCAAGCCCTCATGAGAAAAGGAGCTTAAGATAATGGAACAATGTCAGCTCACAAGTTGAATGCTTCCAATGAGTGCATTTCCTCAACAACCCATGAATCTCATTCAGGGAGCCCAGATTTTGACTACATGAAACCAACTGTGATGATAGCTAGGTCCAGGGGGATACCCAAAAAGAGACTCAAGTTCAATGAAAGTCCCCACTTCTTGGCTCTAAAACTGGCAAAAGAAGAGCTGATATCAGTAAAAAATACAAACTTTCCACTAGGACATGGAAATGTGCAATTCTTGCACTCCTTCACAGTGAGGTTGACTTACTGTTAACGGCCAGAACTTGGTTGCCATGAGGAACATGATCTGCTGGAGAATCAAATTGCCATGGATTGAACATGATTGACTTGAGCTGTTCAATGTTGGTTTTGTCAGTATCTGAGTTATCCAATAATTTGCGGTGCTCTGTGTACTTTCCATTATACTTGTACACTTCAAGGTCACCCCAGGGAGTAGAGGTAACTTCTTCTGTCAAATCAAACCACCGTGGTTTGAACTCCACTTGCTTCTCCTCCCGATGTCTCTTTTCAGACCGTTGCCTTTCTTCCAGTCTGCAAAGAAAGCCGACAGATTAGGAATGATGCTGATTGATAGACCTCTTCAGAAGCAAGTATTGATTCAAATGACTGAAATAAACGTCTAAGCACCTTGATTTCTCTGAGCCAGCCTTGCTCATATCACCCATCTCCAAGGCATAACGATCAGGTCGCAATCTTGAATCAGAAGGAAGAAGTCCTTGTGGAGCTGTCTCAAAGCTATTTATTCTGTGAGCAAAATGCGTGTACTGGAACTTATCATGCTTGGGTGCATCAGCTACTCTCCATGCCTGCGGAACACCATACTCGAGTTATCCACAGAACTGGCATGCCTTGTCAGTTGAAAAGGTTTTCATCGTTGGTGTCCTTGGAGAATTTTGGGTCAGATATGCAAAGAGAGAGCTTCAAAGAGAAAACAACAGAATTTATAAGCCTCGGTCTGCTATAAATCATGGGTTGACACTGATTGCTTTGCATTGGCACAGATGCTCTTTTCTCAAACTGTCAAAATGGACACAGCTCCACTGACCTTCAAGGAAATGAATGACAATCAGCTTAGAATTGGCAATCTGTAGTCAATGCCAGCAATTCCTCCAATTCACTTAAACATGAAATTGGTGCAAGGGTCTCTATGTAGCTAAAAATTCAAACCAGCATGAAGAACAAGGCATGCTTGCAGCTTTGACAGAAAGTCCATCACTTCTTGACAAAAGCTGCATGTACATGGAGAAGGATTTCCTTACAATGTTCACAGTTTACAAAGCATGCATATTGATCCGAATGCCATGGCACCCAAGAGCAGCAGGAATGTAGAATAAAATTGATGTGAACTCTGGACCATTGAGTTTTGGAATGCCCTGTTTTCCAACAGCATTGGTGATACACCCAGTGCACAGGAGCAAGCCCGAGAGTGAGGGAAATACCTCCTTGAGATCAGTACCAGGGAGGGGCTCGCCTTCCTCATCACAAGGCTGATAGCTCATGGATGTATTCCACTTGCCAGTGACCAATAATTTGGGTTCCTCGTCCTTGCTGTAGACATAACCATCAACCTCATAGCGCCCCTTTCTGACCACACACACAAAAGGTTCAGAAACAACAATTAACAATGGACATCTGAGGGGAGACTGAATGGACCATCCATTGTAGGAAATGGGATACAAATGTCCATGCTGAGGACGCTCTAGTTCCAAAAAGGACAGGCATTGAAAACAGAGAGAGACACTGAAATTTTACCCAAACCATCCACAAGGGTGAAAGTATAGCACTACTTTGTCCCCAGTTGTAAGATTTGTCAAAACCATGTCCCCAGGGGAGTCAACAAATGTGCGGCCAAAGATGAGGTTATGCACTTTAGTTGGAGGAGGTACCAGGTCCAATATGTCTCCTGACTTCTTTAGAACAACACGAGTTCTGTACTCCCCAACAATCATTCAGTCCCATATCAACAACAGGAGATGTAATGAAGGTCATCAATTATAGTCAGCAAAATGGTTCCACTAGGACAAGAAAAATTCTCGTTTCCATGATTAGTAAGAGGTTGACGATCTTGAATAACAGATGCAACATAACTAAAAGAATATAGGTGATGAATTTTAGGATTTCACCATCTAATGAAATAACAGCCTACATAGGAGGATTGGTCACCAGCAGGTAAAGAAAGTATTCTGTAGAGTAGTAAGAGCTACAAAACTCAAAATACAACCATTATTTTTGGAGTACAAAATGAATCAATCACACCTTCCAACAGGATAGATATCCACAGAATTGCCAAGAAACTTAGTCCTGAGCTTTGAGGTCACATCATAGCTGAAGTGTGAGTTCTCTGCATGTCCTGAGCTCATTGGTGGATGGTGGCTAACCTGCCAGTCCCAATCCCCAGGTCTAGTGTGAGTATTCCAGAATTGAAAACCAAGCTTGCATTCCAGGAAAGGTCCTGAGAAACCACAAGATCTTGTGAAGTCAGGGGAGTGTTTGGGGGCTAACCTGCTCAGAAAGAAAGGTGAGACCATTGTGGTCCACCATTTCATAGGTTTCTCCAAGAATTGGGTTGAAAGGCTTCCATGGCCTTTTATATCCGTAATACACAGATAGTGCCCATGACACTGCACCAGCACCCCTGACAACCAGATGAGATCACAATTTTCCACCATAGCATAAGAGTTTCAATGACTAGTTCCATATTTTTACCCAAAATATTCAATTTTATGGGCTCCAAAACCTAGTTTGTAGCCAAGTAAGGAACAGTATGGTGCCCAAAAGCCATGAGAAACTTCTAGAGTGTACTGCCTCTGAGACCATGTACAGAAAAGAAACTCAGGAGGTTCAAAACATTCCGTGATTCCAATGTGAATATACCACCAAAGGAGTGGAGGACATGACAGTTTTTTAACAAGATTGACACAAATAATTTCTACAGAAGCAACATACACTTATCATGAACTGATGCAAAACTCACCAGCATAGACCATTTTCACATAAGGGTCCTCACACTCATCAGCCAAGTCAAGAAGATAAGAGTACTCCATCAACTGCAGACAAATATCTCACCATATGAGTTAAGGCGGACAAAAGAAAGAGGATTCATCACTAAATCTTCATAAGGACCACGCATTCTCTATACTCATGATTTAAGTCAACCAGAATAGAATTGAGAGCTGAAAATAACCTTGTAGACATAACAGCAACCGACATAGCAGGAACAATCACTGAATATGTGATACTCACACATGCCATTCATTCATTGCAACAGCAATTTGGTGAAAGTGTAACAGACCTCAGCCATTCTCTGAAGCATGGTCATTGGTTCAAAAATAATAACAGGCAGTGTCACCATTGATGTAACGTCAGAGCCGATGTATTTATGCATAATTTTCCAATAACTTTCTCGGTCCTGTTCCAAAACATATAACAATGGGAACACATGTCACCTTTCTTGATGTCAGGAGTGTAGTAGGCTGTTAGAAAAGGGATGCCAAAAAAAAAGAGTTGGTCCTCCAGAAGATGATCTTGGAGGTGAAGAAAAATTCTCTTGGCTATGCATTTGATGATGATAGATATCTGAAGCTCACCTCATGCCTGAACCTGCCTCTAGTTGCCTCTGCTTCAACATCCTCTTGCCCACCTTCTGGGTTTACTACTTCCAGACCTTCATGACCAAGTAAACTGCAACACCAAGAAGCACAGTTTTGCCAGGAAAAGCTTTAACACCATCAAAAAGCTCATACCATGACTTACCACCACAAATTACTAGTAGAAGTGTATGGACATGAAAGGGACTAACATGCATGCACATAGTAACAATTGGATGCAAGTCAGGAGTGGCAAAAGCAGATTATCAATCACTAAATGTACAATAACTAAAAAGATCAAAGCTGAAACACTGCTACTGTGAAGAAGATCCTTGTTCCCAGATCTTCTTACGCAACAAACACTTGAAGCATGGTAATTCAGCATGATGCCAAACTGTCATCCAGATTGCATTAACATCATACTAAACCAGTGAAATAGAGAAAGTACTTTTCTGTTCACAGGATTCATACTTATCAGCTAACTGGTTGGTGCAAACACGAAGGAAAAGAAATCCTTCCAGGACTGAAACTCCAATAAATTCAACATTCGGGGGGTTTTCAATGGAAAAAACTTGCGAAATACGGGATCGACTTCAGTTATTCAGCTGCTTGCGTGCACAAATAGCTTCTTCCATGGCAAATCGGAGGCCAGAGAAACCTCCAATTAAATTTAAAGAAACTCGTAGAAAACACCTCAAACCTAACAGCAAAAAGAAGCTTACGAGCTTCTTCCAGAGATTATGAAAAAAGATCGCATTGACTGCATCGATCGAGCAAGCAAAAATAAATAAAAATGCTTTGAACAAAGGTAGTCCCCTCATCATCATACATACCTAGTGACTTTACTATGCACGGCGGTCCCGAGATGCGAAAATCTGGACGTGATCCCAGCGAAGAAACCTCTCCCTCCCTTGATCTCAGGATGAGTCATGGCTACAAAAACCGAATCAGAGAGCAGCTACAAAAATCCCTTCGAGTCTTTCAAGAAACCTACGTTCTTCTACTGCACCAGGTACTCAATTCTCCTTCACCGGAAAAAGCT
>Ga0116228_10001602_pt1 | contig 18954 bp, 18 predicted proteins | sample S1TSphfallax_2_FD_89694 | JGI IMG/M metagenome (GOLD analysis project Ga0116228, IMG submission 89694) | Host-associated microbial communities from peat moss isolated from Minnesota, USA - S1T2_Fc - Sphagnum fallax MG | ecosystem: Host-associated > Plants > Peat moss > Unclassified | place... | reverse complement strand
CGCGTTACGAGACGCTCAAGACGATCGTGGCGAAGGCGCGCGATCTGCGCGCGGAGCTCGGCATCGCACCGCGCGAGCGCATGACGATCGAGGTACCCCCGTCGCTCGACGCGGATGCGCGCAATCTGCTCGCGGTGCAAGCGCATGCAACGATCGTCGATGCGCCAGCTCTCGCCGCGACCGAGGGCGATCCGCTGCTCGCGGCCACGCCGGTTGCGTCGCCGGAAGTTCTGCTCGCGCGCTATCGCAAAGACGTCGTGCGGCTCGATGCCGAGGTGGAACGCCTGCAGAAGAAGCTCGGCAACGAACAGTTCGCCGCTAAGGCGTCGCCCGACGTCGTCGCGAAGGAACGCGCGAAGCTCGCCGGTTACGAAGCCGAGCGCGCGCGCGCGCTCGAGCAGCTAGCGCGCCTCGAAGGCGCGAGATAGGAGTCGTATGATCGTGATGCTCGCGTCCATCCTGCTCGCTGCGACCGTGCCGGCAAAGCCGGCGCCGATTTCCGGATTGCATTATCTCGTTGGAACGTGGAAATGCACGTATCGCGCGGGAACGACCAGCCTGCCGTACGTTGCCACATACGCGTACGATCTCGATGGCCAGGTGCTGCGGCAGACGACGACCTTCGCGGGCGGTAGCGCGGAACAGCTTCTCGCGTACGATGCGCATGGCGCGCTCACCGTGGTCGTCTTCGACAACCAGGGATCCGCCACGATCATGCGCGGCACGGGCGGTGACCCGAAGCATTTCGCCTACCGCAGCACCTACCCGGCGGACCCGAGCATCGCCGATTCGCTCGACGATATTGACCCGACGAAATACACGCTGCGCGCGACGGTTCGCTCGGGCGGAAAGACGATCCACTCCGTCGATACATGCTTGCGATCGTCGTGAACGAGCGCGAGCCGAGCGCCGACCGCTAGACTACGCCGTCGCACGTTCCAACGCGAGCGCGCGGCGGCGCCACTCGGCAGCGTCGATCGCGTCGTAGGCCATCGCGGCGGCACGGACGAGGCGTTCGAGTTGTTCGACGGTCTCGGGTTCGAGTCGCGTATCGTCCTTCGGGTGGCCGTAGATCGCGAAGCCGAGGAAGTCGTGGCGTACGACGATCGGAATCGCGACGACCGGCGACGCGCTCGCGTGTGGGAACGCGGCGTCGGCAATGCCTTCATCTTTGAGTTCGATCGTGTGCTCTTGCGCCTGGAGCCGGCGTACCAGCAAATGATCGATGGAGAGCTCGCGCGCCGCCGCATTCCAGCCGTGATCGGCCGTTCGCACGAGCGTCGCATCGTTCGACTTACGGAAGATCGCAGCCGACTCGAGATGCAAGACGCCGACGACTTCGTTTACGAGCGCCTCGTCGACGCTTTCGGTCGTGGTTGCGAAGCCGAGTGCGGCGATGCGTCCCTCAATGCGTTTCAAGGCCACGTAGCGCCGACGAAACAGGACTCGATCGACGATGCGTTCGACACGGCCGTGAAACCAACTGAGCGCAACGCCGAGTGAGATCGTCGCGGCGGCTTCGACGACTGCGGAGAGATGCGTTCCCGAGAGTAACTTGCCGCTCATCCAGTCGACCGCGCTCACGCAAACGACGAGCGTTGCCGTGATGAACGCGTACACGACGGTGCGATTGATCGCGAACCCGAGGTCGAGCACGCGATGTCGCAGGATCGCATACGCAAACGCGATCGGTAGGGCCCCTTGGAGGACGATCGCCAGTGCAAATCCCCAGGGCGGAAGATCGATCACCCCCTCGATGTACAGATTATCGACGGCCACCGCGATCGCGCTAAGAATCGATCCGACGGCGACCCAACTCAGCCGTCTGCGATCGTCGCCGCGAGCCCGCGCATATCGCACGAGCACGATCGCGACGAGAGCGGCGGCGGTCACTAACGCAGGCGCGGTGTCGAGGAGCGGGTTGGACGCATCTCCGATCGTGGGGATTACGATCCACCGAATGGTTCCTAGGATAGCGAGGGCAACCAAGACGGCCTCGATGGCGATCATCGTTAGTCGGCCGCTGCGGCCGTGAAGCGGCGTCGGGAAGCGTAGCGCAAAATCGACGATCGCAAGCGGCGGAATGGTCGCTACCAGCGCGACGACGACGACGGCGACGACACTGTACGACGGATCCGGAAGAAATCCGAATAGCTGAGCCGTGGGAAGCGCGTAGAGCGATCCGAGCGCGTACGCCCCAAAAGTGATTGCGAGCGGTTCTGGTCGGCGCCATAGGACGATCGCCGCAAGAATTAGCGCAAGCAATGCGACGAACTGGATCGCGATGGCGGTGACGATGCGATCCGTGTTCCAGGGCCGAGGAACCCGACGTAGCGGGACGACCATCTCGCGCCCTTGATGGTCGACTCGTACCGAAAAAGGTCTCCAGACGGGATCGGAAATGAGTCTCACGCGCTCGCCGAAGGTGAGCCCCCGGGCGTCGACTTTGTCGCCAACGCTAACGCCCGGCGTATCGCGAACGGCGATGACGCGAAGCGACCCATCGACGGTACGAATCCCCAAGCTCGGAGCGTACAACACCCGGTCCAAATAGAAAAGACTGGCCGGGATACAGGCCAGCATGAACACGGCGAGCACGCGTCCGAAGGTGCGCACGGGGCACCGTTCTCCGGGTCACCGGAGAAATCGTTTCTTTTGCGAATCACCCCCCTCGATGGAATTCTCGTTTTGAGGAGTGCCCTGGACGCCGTACGCGAGCGGACGTTGATGACGTCGCAACAGATCGACCGGATCATCGGGCGCATCGCGCATCAGATTCTCGAGCCGGAAGACGCCCAGAGCGGGGTCGTCCTCATCGGCATCCGGAGGGGCGGCGAGCAACTGGCGCGGCGGCTTTCTCTTAAGATCGAGGAGATCAGCGGCAGCCGGCCCGGCATCGGCTTCCTGAACATCAACCTCTACCGCGACGACGACGTGGCGAAGGCGCTTCCCGAATCGGAGATCCATGAGGATCTTTCCGGGAAGCTCGTGATCGTGGTCGACGACGTGCTCTTCACGGGGCGCACCGTCCGCTCGGCGCTCGATGCGGTTACCGACCTCGGCCGTCCGCGCGCGATTCGCCTCGCCGTCCTCGTCGATCGCGGGCTGCGCGAGCTTCCGGTGCAGGGCGACTACGTGGGACGCACGATTCCGACGAGCCGCCGCGAACATATCGAAGTCAATCTTGCGAAGACGTATTCCGAGGACGACCGCGTCGTGATTCGCAGCGACCCAGATGCGGGAGCGTAGCCTCCTCGACCTCGACGACCTCACGAGCGCCGAAATCAACGGGATCCTCGAGCGGGCGCGACGCTTTCACGACGATCCGCCGGCGCGCGATCTGTTGCGCGACGTCTGCGTCGTCAATCTTTTTTTCGAGGCGAGCACGCGGACGTTCACGTCGTTCGCGATCGCCGAACAGCGCGTCGGGGCCGACGTGGTCGCGCTGCCGCCGGGTTCCTCGAGCCTCGGTAAGGGCGAAACCATTGCGGATACGGCGATTACGCTCGGCGCGATGGGCGTTCGCGTGATCGTCACGCGGCATCCGGAATCCGGCTTTCCGTATCGTCTTGCGGAGTCGTTCGACGGTCACGTGATCAACGCGGGCGACGGACGGCACGCGCATCCGACGCAGGCGCTCCTCGATCTGCTGACACTGCAGACGGAGTTCGGGAAGATCGCGGGCTTGCGCGTCGCACTCGTTGGCGACATCCTTCACAGCCGTGTCGCGCGTTCGAATATTCTCGGGCTGCGAGCGCTCGGTGCCGACGTCACGCTCGTCGGGCCGCACACCCTGTTGCCCTCCGCGATGGAACGCGACGGCATACGGATCTCCCGCGACCTCGATGCGGTGCTGCCGAACGTCGACGCGGTGATGTTGCTCCGCATTCAAAAGGAGCGCATCGCATCGGCCGTGCTCCCGTCGCTGGACGACTATGCTCGTAATTACCGCCTCGACGCGCGACGCCTCACGATGCTCGCCCCCGGCGCGATCGTGATGCATCCGGGCCCCTACAACCGGGGCGTCGAGCTCACCGAAGACGTGTTCGCGTACTCCGGCTGGCGCTACGCCCAACAGGTCTCACACGGCGTCTACGTCCGCATGGCCGTCCTCGATTTTCTCGTAAACGGTAGTTTGTCGTAAGCCCTACCCCGCGTCAGTGAGCCCGCGCCCGACCAAAATTGACGTTGGAGCCGCGGAGTGCTATGATCTGAATGTGAGAGTGAATTTCATATTCACCGAGCTTGCTCGGCTGATCGCCGGGGATCCGACTCCGGTGCCCGTACCCATTCCAATCGTCGCCGGCCACCGCCGGCGGAAGCGATGAGCGCCGCATCGCCCGCGGCTCCGACGGTCGCAAGGCAACTGCGTCGCAGGTTTGCGACTCGGCTCGCGATCTATGGCGGCGCGGCCGCGGCCGTCACGATCGCGCACGTTCTCATCCACTAACTTGCCTAGTCGCCTTGTAAGGCGATAGGTCGCCGGTCGTAGAAAAGGCGGGGCAATGGAAGCCCCGGGGTTCGATCGCTTAGGTCGAGCGTCGTTCGTCGTCGCTCGCTTTACTGTGTCCGCGCGCACGCTCGTGCCACATGATCGACCGTCTCGCGGCGCGAAGTTCGTGCGCGTGGGTACGTACCGCCGGTGAACGATCTTCTGATTCGCGGCGGACGAGCGATCGATCCGGCGAGCGGTCTCGATGCGCTCCGCGACGTGCTCGTTCGCGACGGCGTCATCGCGGCGATCGGCGAGCATCTCGATGCGGGCGATGCGGAGATCCTCGATGCATCGGGTGCGGTCGTGGCGCCGGGCTTCATCGACATGCACGTTCATTTGCGCGAGCCCGGCCAAACGCACAAAGAAACGATCGCGACCGGTAGTGCGGCCGCCGTCGCCGGCGGTTTTACGGCCGTCGCGTGCATGCCGAATACGGAGCCCGCGCTCGATTCGCCGGCGCTGATCGCGGAAGTGCTGCGCCTCGCGCGCGCCGCGGGCCTCGCCCGCATCTATCCGATCGCCGCGGTCACGCGCGCGCGCGCCGGGAACGAGCTCGCTCCGTATTGGCGTTTGCACGACGCGGGCGCCGTCGCGTTCAGCGACGACGGCTTTACCGTTAAGAATCCGCGCGTGCTGCGGCAAGCGGCGCTCTACGCCCGCGACGTGCCCGGCGTTTTCATCTCGCACTGTGAGGACGACGACCTCAAGGGCGATGCCGTGATGAACGAGAGCGCGCGCAGTTTCGAACTCGGCCTCGCGGGCTCGCCCGGGCTCGCGGAGGACGTGGTGGTTGCGCGCGATATTCTCATCGGCGGCGACACGAAGAAACCGTTCCACATCGCGCACGTCTCGACCGCGATGAGTGCCGAGCTCGTGCGCTTCGGTCGCGCGCAAGGGATCGCGGTCACGTGTGAGGTCACGCCGCATCATCTATTGATTGGCGACGACCGCTTCGACGGTTTTCGCGCCGATGCGAAGGTCAATCCGCCGCTGCGCGTCGAGGCCGACGTCGCGGCGCTTCGCGCGGCCGTTCGGGACGGCACGATCGACGTGTTCGCAACGGATCACGCCCCGCACACGCGCGAGGAAAAGGCGCAGTTGCTTGCGGAGGCGCCCGTCGGTTTCTCCGGTCTCGAAATCGCGGTCGGCGCATATGCGGCCGCGCTTCCCGATCTGCCGCTCGCGCGGTTCATTTCGCTGCTTTCGACGAATCCGGCGCGTATTCTCGGCGTGCCGGGTGGGTCGCTCGCGGTCGGTGCCCCGGCCGACGTGACGGTGTTCGCGGAGCGCTCGTGGCGTGTCGATGCGAGCTCGTTCTACTCACTTGGGAAGAACACGCCGTTCGACGGCGCGACGTTCGCTCGCCGGGCGATCGCAACGGTCGTCGGCGGCCGCCTCGTGATGCGCGACGGTATCGTCGCGACGGAGTGCGTCGCGTGAACCGTCGCACGCTGCTCGCGCTCTGCCCGGGCATCGCCTTCGCAGCCTTGCCGCGCGCTGCGCGAGCCGCGGATCTGCCGGCCGATGCGATTTTTTCATCCGCGAAAAACGTGTGGCGCTCGCGCGTCGAGGCGCCGTTCGTCACCTTCAATCTGCGCGAACGCTACATATGGCGCGAGCGGACGCACGACAACTGGTGGGCCGTGTCGTATCGCGATTGCGATCGTGCGCTCGCGTTGCGCCGCGCCATCGTGCCGGAACAAGAAGCCGATCGTTTGCGCGGCTCCGCGATCGCGGTGAATTTTCGCTGGCATAACGGGTTCGGACGTGCCGATTCGCTCGATACGAACGCCGATGCCGACGCGTTTCCGGTGCTCGATCCGCACATCCATCCGAACGCGTCATTCGGCCTCTTGCGCCGCGAGCAGAGTGCCGCGCTCGTGGGTGCCGACACGTCGCTTGCGACCGCGGCGTCGTCGCAAACGCGAGCCCCCGCCGAAAGCCTGACCGACGTCCCGGATCCGTCCGCGTCGCCGGGAGGCGATGCGCTGCGAGAGATCGTGACGGTCGAAGCGGTGTCACGTGACTATTCGATCGCGCTCGCCGGCATGGAAAGCGTTCGCGACGTCGATGCCTTCCATCTCTCGCTCACTCCCGTGCGCGCTCCGGCGGTCAACCGTTTGCGCGACCTTTGGGTCGATGCCGTTACGTACGACACGCTGCGCCTCGCGATGCACGGACTCTTCCGCGGGAAGCCGTACGAAGACGCGCGCTGGGTCGTCACCTACGTGAAGATGGACGGGCGCAGTTACGTTCAACAGATTCGCACGGACGATACGCTCCGCTTCGGGCTCGATCGGTACGTGACGGGTCTTCAATACGATTTCGTCGGCTACGAGTTTCCGGCGTCGATCTCGCCGCTCACGTTCGAGCGTCTCCTCTGAGGGCTCGCCCGGCTTTCCAGGGCCGCGCCGCCACGAGGCTTAATGTGTGGGCCTCGAGATGATGAAACCCGCAGCGCTGCTCCTCGCCGACGGTACGCGATTCGACGGCGAAGGACTCGGCTTCGATGCGTTGGCCCTCGGGGAAGCGGTCTTCTATACGGGGATGACCGGCTACGAAGAGGCCCTCACCGATCCGTCGTACGCGGGCCAGCTCCTGACCTTCACGTATCCGATGATCGGAAACTACGGGATCTCGGGGACGGCGGCGCAGCACGGTCGAGCATGTGTGTCGGGTGCGATCGTCAAGCGCATCTCGAAGCACCCGTCGCACCATCAGATGACGACCGATCTCGGATCGTGGCTCGTGGAGCAGCGGGTTCCGACCCTCGTCGGCGTCGATACGCGTGCCCTCACCGCAGTCTTACGCGAGCACGGCACGATCCGCGCCGCGCTCGCCGTCGGAGCGCCGGCGATCGAGAAGATGGAGTCGGCGCTCGCACCGTTCGCGCGCGAATCGAGTACCGTCGGGCTCGTCGCCGACGTTGCCACGCGTAGCGTGCAAACCGCGGGCTCGAAGAGCGGACGGCACGTCGTCGTGATCGACTGCGGCGTAAAGCGGGCGATCGTCCGCGACCTCACCGCGCTCGGCGCGCGTCTGACCGTCGTCCCGTACGGCGTTTCCGGCGAAGAGATTCTCGCGCGCGCTCCGGATGCCGTCGTGATTTCGCCCGGGCCCGGCGATCCGACCGATTTGCCGGAGACGATCGAAACGCTACGCGGACTCGTCGGCCGCGTGCCGATGTTTGGTGTGTGTCTCGGCCACCAATTGTTGGCGCTCGCCTGCGGAGCGCGCACGTACAAGCTTCCGTACGGCCATCGCGGCGGCAACCAGCCGGTCAAGGACATCGTGCACGACACGGTGCTCGTGACGGCACACAATCACGGCTACGCCGTGGATGGGGCGACGTTGCCCGCCGACCTCGAACCGACGATGATCAACCTCAACGACGGCACGAACGAGGGCTTCCGGCATCGGACGCTGCCGATCGCGGCCGTGCAGTTCCATCCCGAAGCGTCTCCCGGACCCTTCGATGCGCGCTATCTTTTCGGCGAGTGGCTCGGCTCGCTTTCGTAGCGGCGTGCGCGCTCGCGGTCGCGGCGTTCGCGGAGCCTGCGAGCGCGCAGACGTACGCGACGCTTCACGTCCGTAGTTTTTCGATGAGCGCCGACCGCGTGACGGTCGCGATCGGCGAGGCCTTTCATCTCACGATCTCCGCGCACGTCGACGAAAGCGTGCCGGAACTCGACAACCTTACGTTACCGGACCTCTCGGGATTCGACTCGCTCGGCGACGAGCGTCGTTGCGTTTCCACCGCGGCCGGAACCGATTGTGTGGAGACCGTCACGCTCGCCGCGACGATCGCCGGGCAGCGCACGATCGCGGGTGCGACGCTCGATGCGATCGACGGTCGTAACGGCAAGGCGACCCGCTTCACCACGGATCCCGTTTCGATTCTCGTTACGGGTCCCGTCACGCAGATGGGCGATACGCCCTCCAATCTCACCGCGCTCTTTTTCAGCTTCGCGAAATCGGCGACGATCTTCATGCTCGTCGTCGTCGCGGTGCTCGCGCTCATGTGGGCGTTTTTCTCGAAGCGCGGCGTCGTCGTGCAGCCGGCCAGCATGCCCGCTCCGGTTCCGCCGCCACCCGATCCACGCAGTCGTTTCCGCGAGCTGGTCGACGCGCTCGTGCGCGAACCGACGCGCTCCAACGCGCTGCGGTTGCGTGAAGCGATGCGAGAAGCGATGCACGCGCGCGAGGACGAGACGCTCGCCGATCTCGACGCGCGCGCCGCCGGCACGCCGGACGATCGGGTCGCGCTACGCGCGGTCGAGAAGGCCGCATTCTGCGAAGATGCTCGCGTGGTCGACGCGGTGCGGGAGGCGACGCCATTTCTGATTCGCTGAAGCCGGGAGCGCTACTCGACGCGCTTGCGGAAACGGTCGTCGGTCAGCGCAGCGTTCTCGAGGCGTTACTCCACGCGACGATCGCTGGCGGACACGTGGTGCTCGAAGGCCCTCCGGGCCTCGCGAAAACGCTCGCGTGCCGCGCGCTCGCGAGCGCCGTCGGCGGCACGTTCAAACGCATTCAGTTCACGCCCGACTTGCTGCCGAGCGACATCGTCGGAACGCGCGTGTTCGATCAGCGCAGCGGCGATTTCACGACGGCGCTCGGACCGATCTTCGCGAACGTGCTCCTCGCCGACGAGATCAATCGCGCGCCGGCCAAAGTGCAGTCGGCACTCCTCGAGGGGATGCAGGAACGTCAGGTCACGATCGGTCCCAACTCGTTTCCGCTTCCCGATCCGTTTCTCGTGACGGCAACGATGAATCCGCTCGATAGCGACGGGACGTACGCGCTGCCGCTCGCGCAGATGGATCGCTTCCTGATGAAGATCGTCGTCGCGTATCCGACGGTCGAAGAAGAGCTCTCGATCCTCGAACGTTTCGGCGGCGCGCCCCCGCCGATGCCGACCGATGTAGCGAGCATGCCGGACCTGTTGCGTTGGCGGGACGAAGCGCGTGCCGTGTTCGTCGAGCCGCGCATCGCGCGCTACATCGTCGCGCTCGTTCAGGCGACGCGAAATCCTCACGAGTACGTCGAACGCGGCGCGAGCCCACGCGCGACCCTCGCGCTCGCGGCGATCGCGCGGGCACGTGCGCTGTGTGCCGGCCGCACGTTCGTGATTCCGGACGACGTGCGTGCGAGCGCGCCGCCCGTGCTGCGGCACCGAGTCGCATTCAACTATCGGACGCTCACGGAGAACGTCGATACGGAGAACGTGATCGCGGCGATCGTCGCAGGCGTCGTGGTTCCGTAACCGCGAACTCGTCTCGGATGCCGCGTTCGATCACGATGCTTCGCACGCTCGCGCTCGGATGCGCGGCCGCGCTTTCGTTTCTGGGAGCCGATGCGGCGCCCCAAGCGTCGCCGACGTCGAATCCCGCGGCGGACGCCCTTTTCGCTCGCGCTCGGCTCTATTGGCGCGAGCGCAAGGACGTGCCGTATCTCCGCTACGGTGCGCTCGTTCGCTACCTGCATAGCGGGCACGTGTTCGACAACTGGTGGGACGCATACGAGCGCACGTCCGACAAAGCGATCGGGCTCACGCCGCTCCTCGATCCCGTCGAGAACAATCGGCGCCTCGGCGGCGTGCCGTTTTCGATCTTCGGCGTCAAGATTTTCGATACGAACCCCGATGCCGATCCGATCCGCGTCGACGAGCCGCGCATCGATCCGACGTCGTCGTTCGGCGTCGCATCGCGCGAAGGCGGCGTCACGGTGTCGGCGCCGACACCCGCTCCGGTAGCGAGCGGCCCGATCGAGTTCCGCGAACTCGCGAGCGTCGATGCATCGGTGCGCGACTATCGCATCGATATCGTCGGAACCGACACGCTCGACGGCATCGTCGCGACGCACCTCACGTTCGTACCGCTCGGCGACCCCGCGGTCTATCGCATACGCGACCTCTGGCTCGATCCCGCAACGGGCCGGCCGATTCAGATGATCGTTCAGGGGATCTTGAACGGCAAGCCCTACGATTCGGTAAAGTGGACCGTTCGGTACACGCTCGTGGACGGTCGCGAGTATCTTCAACAGCTCTACGCCGACCAGCCGCTTCATTTCGGATTCGAGACGGTCGTTCCGAAATTCGAATTCGATTTCGTCGACTTCCACTTCCCGGAGACGGTCCCGCAATTCACGTTCGATCGGCCGTTCTAGTGCGTCCGACGTGCCGCTGACGTTTCGCTCGGCGCGTCCCGATGACATCGATTCGATCGTCGAGGCCTACGCCCGTCCACACGCGGAGGGCGTGATCCACCCGCCGGATCGAGCGCGTGTCGCAACGTGGCTCGACGACAAACGCATGCGCGCGCTCGTGGTCGAACGGGATGCCGCGGTTGCCGCATTCGTGCTCGTGCTACTTCACGAGACCTGGCTTTGCGAGATCGCAAACGTCATCGCGTCCCAGCCGCGGACCGGGGCCGGATGGTTCGCGCTGCGCGAAACGTTGCGTTACGCGTTCGATGAGGCGAAGGTGCATCGCGTGTATCTCGAGGTCGTCGCTGCCAACGCTCCCGCGCGAGCCCTGTATGAAGCCGCCGGTTTCTCGCTCGAGGGCACGTGGCGCGACGGCTATCGCCGCGAGGACGGTACGTATCACGATCTGTGCGCGTACGGTCTTCTCGAATCGGAGTATCGAACGCGCCTCGTTTCGCGGGAAAGCCCGCGCCCTCGCTGAACCGCTTCGCATGACCAAGCGAGCCGTGCCCTCACGAAGCCTGCGCGGCCGCGCTATGCTCCGACGCGGCGCTCTGCTGGTCGTCCTCTCGTTTGCGCCGATCGTTCTCGCGGTTCTCGCGTTCGCAGTCTACGTGTACGTCGGCGTTCGCGCGGGTGCCGATATGCCGACCGGGACGCTTGCGGGGCTCGGCGTTACCGCGCCCGTCTCGGTGATTCGCGATTCGCGCGGCATCCCGCACGTGCGTGCGGCGAACGAACACGATCTGTTCTTCACCGAAGGCTATCTACAAGGCGTCGACCGTCTCTTCCAGCTGGATCTCTATCGACGTGCGCAAGAGGGACGGCTCTCCGAGATTTTCGGACAGGCGGCGATCGATGCCGACGAAGACGCGCGCACGTACGACATTCGTTCGATCGCGAACGCCCAACTCGCGGCGATGCCGGCGGCCGAACGCGCGTCGCTGCAGGCGTTCGCGGACGGTGTGAATGCGGCGATGCGAACGCGACCGCTCCCGCCCGAATTTCGCGCGCTCGCATATCGCCCCGAGCCGTGGACGGCGGAAGATTCGCTCGTGTCGTCGTTCTCGACGGTGATCGCGCTGACCGATACGTGGGACGACGTTGCGACGCGCGTCGACGTGATCCGTGCGGTCGGGCCTGAGGCTAAGGACGCGTTCTTTTCGATCACCGATCCGAAATACGACGCGCCGACGATGGCCGGTGCCTCGGCCCCCGTCGCTCCGTTACCGAACCTTCGAGCGATTCCGTATCCGGAAGCGACGGCGCTCGGTCGCGTCTCGATGGACGGACGCACGGGGCTCGGCAGCAACGATTTCACGGCGGGTTCGGAGCTGACGACGACGCATCGCGCGCTGCTCGCGAACGACCCGCATCTCGAGTTGCGCATTCCCGGCGTGTGGTGGCTCGCCGATCTCGAAGCGCCGAATTTTCACGCCGCGGGCGCGACCTTCCCCGGAGTTCCCGGCATCGTGCTCGGGCACAACGCGCACCTCGCGTGGGGCGCGACGAACGGAACGGTCGCGACCGTGCGCATCTATGCGGAGCATTTCAAATCCGCCGTATCGGACGAGTATCGCGCGAAGTCGACGTGGCTCCACGCGGAGCATCGCCGCGAGACGATTTTGGTACGCTTCGGCCCGACCATCGTGCGCGATTATCTTCGGACGCGCGACGGCTTCGTGTTTCGCGACGATGGCGAAACGAAATACGCCGCCGCGTGGACGGCGGACATCGATCGCCACTCGTCGTTCGAACAGTTCGACGGGCTCGATCGCGCGGCGTCCGCCGCCGCCGCGTACGCGCTGCTCGCGCACTATCCCGGACCGCCGCAGAATTTCGTGCTCGCCGACGATCGCGGAAACGCGGGCTACGTGCTCGCGGGAGAGATTCCGAACGACGATGCGTGGGGACTCGCCGCGCACGACGGCGCGACACAAGGACCGCCGACCACGAAAAATGTGCCGTACGCGCAGCTCCCGCACGTTGCGGTCGGTCCGAAGACGCTCGCGTTTACCGCGAACGATCGCACCTATGCCGCGGGATATCCGTACCGACTCACGGCAGCATTCTCGCCGCCGTACCGCGCCGCGCGCATCAAGCTGGGTCTCGCGAAACCACCGTACGACGTTGCGACCTTCAGCACGATTCAGGCCGACGTTACGTCGCTTTCGGAGCGGGAACTCGCCACGCGAGCCGCGGCGGCGCTCGCGCACGAAAGCGATCCCGACCTTCGCACGGCGGCCGCGGCGCTCGCGTCGTTCGACGGACGATTCACGAGCGAGTCCACGGCGGCCGTGTACGTGACGGCGCTGCGCCGCGTGGCAACCGAGAAACTCGTGCGCATGCATATGCCTGCGAGCATCGCGACGAATTATCTCGCGAGCGACGGAGGCGAAGCGTTCGTCGCGCTGATGCGCGCGCTACGCGATCGCCCGCGCGGCTGGGTTCCGAACGACGACTACGACGCGTTTCTCGTTTCCGCGACGAAACAGGCCGTCACCGTGCTCGCGCACCTGCACGCGATCGGCGAGACGTGGGGCGATGCGGGCGCGCGAACGGCGCGGCATCCCTTTGCGAGTTTCGGCTTCAACGGGTTCGACGGCGTTCGCTTTCCGGGGCTCGGCGACGGCTATTCGCCGCACGTGCAGGCGCCGCACAACGCACAGAGCTTTCGTGCCGTGTGGGACGTCGGCAATTGGGAGGCTGGAGGCATGGTGATCCCGCTCGGGGAGTCGGGCGAACCGGGTTCGCCGCACTATCGCGATCTCGCCTCGACGTGGCTCGCGGGAACGCTCGTGCCGTTCCCCTTCGACGACGCGGCCGTCCACGCCGACGCGCACGAAACGCTCGACCTGACGCCGTAGCTTCTCGCTAGGCGAGATACTTCGCGAAGAACGCCTGGACGCGATCCCACGCGTCCGCTGCCTCGCGCGCGGACGTCGAGCCGCCGGTCACGCGGAAGAACGAGTGACCCACGTTGGGATACATCTGCACTTCGAAGCGCTTGTTGTTCGCCTTGAGCGTGCTCGTGATCGTCTCGATGTCGTTCGGACCGATCAGCTTGTCTTGGCCGCCGAAGACGAGGAGCAGCGGCGCCCGAATCGATTTCGCGTCTTCGATCGGCGCGGCTTCGCCGCTCGGCATCAGCGATGCGATGCTCTGGCCGTAAAACACCACGGCCGCGTTGATGCCGGCGAGCGTCGCCGTCGCGAACGCGATCGTGCCGCCGAAGCCGAAGCCCCACGTTCCGATACGCCCGTTCTCGACGTACGGCTGATCGTTGAGCCAGTCTCGCGCCGCCGCGACGTCGTCGCACGCCTCGGATTTCTTGACCGCGGCGGCGGCTGCGTCGCCTTGCGCGCGGCCCTCGTCGCTGAACGGTAGGCTCAGATCGGGATTCGTGCGGTGGAAATAGTTGATCGCGAGCGCCACGAAGCCGAAACTGGCAACGAGGTCCGTTACGCGCTTGAGCTCGCTATCGAACCCGTAGACGCCCTCGAGGACGATCACGGCTGGGAACGTTCCGTCCTCTCCCGGCCGCGCCAGGTAGGCGGCCATCGTGGTGTCGCCCACGGCAAGAGAGAGTGATGTCGAAACGATCATAGCGCCTGTGCTTGGGGGTCAAACGCGCCGTTCCTATCGGCCCGCGCTCGACCCGAGCGCATTCCTAACCGACGCGACGGAGGACTCGGACGGCGTTTGGCCTACCGGACGAGGGAGGTAGAAACGTACATTCGTAGCCGGCTCGCTTTACTCATGAGGTTATCCCGGCGGACCACCGTCACGCTGGCGCTCGTCCTCGGGCTGTCGCTCGCGTTCGCCTACGCAACCTACCTCTCGTACTACGGCAGCAGGCGACTCGACGACGCGTTCTTGTATCAAACCCACGTCGTGGACGCGCTCAGCGCGGTTTCGCTGCTCGAAGTGCAGCAGTTCGATCGCGGAGCCGACCCCGACGAACTCGCCCCATACGAACGCGATCTCACGCGCGATCTCGGATTCATCGACACGGCGGCCCAGACGCCCGAGGAACAGGCACCGGCCTTCACGTTTCCGGGCACGCGGCAGTCGTTCGGAGAACTCACCGACAGCCTTTTGAAGCTCAAGTCGGTCGGGACGGAAGCGTTCCAGGCCACGGTGCGTCGCAACCAACAGACGCGCGATCTCTCGAACGCACTTTTCGCGCTCGTCGCGTTGCTTTTCACGGTGCTCGTCGGCCGCTTGCGGCGCACGATCGAAGAGGGTCGTTCGCTCGTGGAACGACTGCAGCGCGCGTTCATTTCGGAGCGTCGCTCGATTGCGAGCGTCGACGTCGGCAGCGTGCTGATCTCGGCGACGCGCGGATCGAACGTGGGCGGCGATACGTACGATGCGTTCTCGTTCGACGCTCGGTACGCGATGTTTCTCGTTGCCGACGTGAGCGGCAAAGGCATCGACGCGGCCGTCGACACCGCGCTCATCAAGTACACGATCCGCACGCTGTTTTACGAAGACTCGGACCCGGGCCGTATCCTCTCGACCTTCGCGCAGATCTACACGCGCACGTCCGAGAATCCGGAAGTGTTCATCGTACTCTTTCTCGCCGTCGTCGATCTGCAGGACGGCTCGGTGCGCTACGCATCGGCGGGCCACGAGCCCGCATGGGTCGTGCGCGGTCGCGACGTGACGATCTTGCCGCCCACCGGTCCGATCGTGGGCATTCGCGTGGACGAAGGCTACGAAACGCGCGCGCTCGCGCTCGCCGCGGGCGAAGGGCTCGTGATCAGCACGGACGGCCTCACGGAATCGCGCGACGCACGTGGGGACTTGCTCGGAGCGGACGGCGTCGGCCGGTGGCTCGAGGATCTCGACGGCTCGTCCGCGCAGGCGATGGCGGAGGCGCTCGTGCGCCGGCTGCGCCGCCGCTCGAGCCGCATCACCGACGACCTCGCGATCCTCATCGTGCGCTTCAAACCCTCGGCGTTGGTCGGGCGAGCGGATCGAACGGCCACCGTTCCCGCGCTCTCCGTTAGCGACGCCGGAACCTAACCGTGCGGACCTATCCCGAGCGTCTGCGGCTCGCGCTTCTCGCCGCGCGCCGCGATGGCGCCCGGGGGATCGGCGCATCGTCGGCCCGGCGAAGCGACGGCTACGAATTCGCCGAATTGCGCGGGTACGTGGAAGGCGACGATCCGCGGCGGATCGATTGGGCGGCGACCGCGCGCGCGGGTTCGTTGCAAACGCGCGTCGTGCTCGAGGAACGCTCGCTCTCGCTCGCCGTGGCGCTCGACGCATCGCACTCGATGCACGTGGGGCGCACGCGAACGAACTACGAGGTTGCGTGCGCGGCTGCGACCGTGTGGTTCGGTGCCGCGCAGGACGACGATCGCTGCGCGCGTATCGGCGCGCGGGCGCTCGTATTGCGCCACGCGCGCGGCCGCATGAGCGCCGCCGTCTGTTCGCGCGAGCGCGAAGCACCGGGTCTTTCGTACGATGCGTCGTTACGTCTCGCGCTCGCGACCCTGCCGCGCGGAACGCGTTTGTTGCTCGCGAGCGACTTCTACGAACTCGCGGCCCTCGCGCCGCTCTTGCGCGCGTGTGCGAATCGTTTCGATTGCACGGCGCTCCTGATGCGCGACCCGTGGTACGAGGGTCTTCCGCTCGAGGGGTTCGTGCGGCTGCGCGATGCGGAGACGGGCGCGGTTGCGAACGCATTCGTCGACGGGCGCGCGCGTGCGCGGTATCGTGAGGCGGTGGAGCGCCGCGAACGCGCCGCGCTCGACGAGCTCCGGCATTCGGGTTGCCGGCTCGGAATTCTCGACGAGACGACCCCGCCCGAGGGTGTCTTCGCCCACGCATTCGGCTTCGCCTGAGGCCTGCATGGGCGGCCCTCGTGGGGGCCGAAGCGCACGAGCATGCAGCGTTCAACATTTATGCTCTCGGGTGCGGCCGCGCTCGCACTTGGCACGACGGCTCGCGCCGGAGCGGTCGATGCCGCCGACGTCTCCGTGATGTATGCCGGCTCGCTCGTGACCGTGATGGAGCGCTCCGTCGTGCCGGCACTGCGCGATCAGGGACTGAACGTTCTCGGCGAGCCGAAGGGGAGCGTTGCGATCGCGAACCTGATCTCGTCGGGTTTGCGGCATCCCGACGTTTTCGTGAGCGCGGACGTTGCCGTGATCGCGAAGTTGCTCGGCACCGGGCCGGATGCGATCTCGAGTTGGTACGCGCCCTTCGCAACGACGCGCCTCGTGATCGGCTACTCGGCCGCCTCGCGCTTCGCAAGCGATTTCGCGGCATGCGCGCGCGGAGAGAAGAAGCTGACGTCGCTGTTGCTCGAGCCGGGGCTCAAACTCGGCCGCACCGATCCCGCGCTCGACCCCAAGGGCTACCGTTCGATCATCGCTGCGAAGCTGCTTGAGGCGGATGGTGGACCGCCGGGGTTTGCCGACAAGTTGCTCGGCGATCCGAAGAACGCGGACCAGGTGTTTCCCGAGGAGACGCTCCTCGTGCGCCTCGAGTCGGGCGAACTCGACGCGGCATTTCTGTACGCGACGGAGAGCGTCGCGCGCAACGTGCCTGCGGTCGAGCTACCGAAGACGGCGAATCTCGGGGACCCTGCCCTTGCGGCGCACTACGCAACGCAGAGCGTTACGATCGACGGCATCACGCGAACGGGTTCGCCCGCAGTCTATGCGATCACGATTCTGAACAAGCCACCGCATCCGGATGCCGCGGCACGCTTCGTTTCGTATCTGTTTTCGCAAGCGGGCGGAACGCTTCTCACCGCGTCGGGCGTGACGGTCTTACATCCCGAAATCGTCGGCGATAAGACGGCGGTTCCCGCCGGTGTTCTGCGCGCGCTGCCCGCGTAACGGTTCGCGCGCGTGACGGTGGCCCATCCCGGGACGCTCCTCGTCGCGCTCGTGCTCGTCGCCGGATTCGCGTGGCTCTATCGCGCGTTTTCGCGCCGGCGGACGGCGTCCGCGCATGCGTATTCGAATCTCGAATTCGCGCTCGATGCGTTACGCCCGGCTCGTTGGCCCGGCGCCGCGCTCTTCACGGCGTTCGTGCTCGGAACGGGTTCCTTACTCGTCGCGCTCGCGGGCCCGCGATTCGATGCGCGCGTTCCCGCGAAGGACGGCATCGTGACGATCTGCATCGATACGTCGGGTTCGATGCGCTCGCAAGACGTGTTGCCGACGCGCTGGGATGCGGCCGTCGCGGCCGCGCATGCGTTCGTGGATTCCGTTCCGGACGGCACGCGCGTCGGGGTCATTTCGTTTTCGACGGGAGCGAACGCGATCTTGTCCCCGACGGACGATCTGGATGCGGTGCGTCAGGCGCTCGATCGCATTCCGCCGCCCGAGGGTGCGACGGCGATCGGCGACGCGCTGACGCTCGCGGCGTCGCAGATGCCGCAAACCGGCAAACGCTTTATCGTCCTTCTGACGGACGGCGTGAACAACCGCGGCTCGGATCCCGTGGAAGCGTCCGAGAAAATCGGCCTCCGCGGGATCACGATCGATACGGTCGGTGTCGGCACGAACGGCAGCGGGCAGACGATTCCGGGCACGGGCGAACTCGCCGACCTCGATTCGGGCGCACTGCGCGCCGTCGCCGACAACGCACACGGGCAATACGTGCAGGCGCAGGACGCGGACTCGCTTCGCGAAGCGTTTCGCAATCTCGCGTTCGGTACGGTCTGGGAGAAGAAGCACGTCGACGGAAGCTTCGGCTTCGCGTTCATGGGCGGACTCGTGCTCCTCGGCGCGATCCTTACCGGTCTTTCGGCCGGCCGCTTTCCCTAACGAACGTCAATCGGTTGCGAAGTCGACGCCACGCCGTTCTTTCCCGAGCGCGGTAATGATCGCGACGGCAAGGAAGACGACGAGCATGATGACCGCAAGCGCCTTCCCGTAGTCGGCGCCTCCGTCGGGCAACGGAAAGGTCTTCGTCGCGAATGCGGCTTCGAGTTGCGCAGCGAATGCCGTGATTAGGTTGCCGAGCTGGTACACGAATCCGGGAAACGTGCCGCGTACCTCGCCGGGCGAGAGCTCGTTGAGATGTACGGGAATGACGCCCCATGCGCCCTGAACGAAGAACTGCAAGATGAAGGCGCCGACCGCAAGGAGAGCTGTCGATGGCGCGAAGACCCAAAGTGGAATAGCGAGAATTCCGATGAGCGCGGCGGTGACGATCGCCCGGCGTCGGCCGATGGTTTGCGAGAATGCGCCGAAGAGCATTCCGCCGCAAATCGCGCCGATGTT
>Ga0116228_10001599_pt1 | contig 18985 bp, 9 predicted proteins | sample S1TSphfallax_2_FD_89694 | JGI IMG/M metagenome (GOLD analysis project Ga0116228, IMG submission 89694) | Host-associated microbial communities from peat moss isolated from Minnesota, USA - S1T2_Fc - Sphagnum fallax MG | ecosystem: Host-associated > Plants > Peat moss > Unclassified | place: USA... | reverse complement strand
TTGGATGTAATTATTTATTTACATTTGTGAACAGGATTGTGTTTAAAATTTTGATGTTGAGCTTTTTCCAATTTTCTCCCCAAAAAAAAAAGAAATTAACAAAATTTTACACTAGGAAGGAGAAAGAAAAATCTAAATACTTTCCGTGTTTCTGTAGGAAAAAGACAAAACTTGTGCCAGGCACGAAAAAAACACTGGAACTCTGCTACAGAGCTCATGATTTGACCCACACACCAACAGCAGCCTACAACATGCACACGTGAATTGCTTGCACGTGAACTTGCTCAGTGCTCCCAGTGCTGGTTAATTTGGGATGAAAACATGCACGTGGGCATGGAACTGGTAGAACATAAATGCGAGTTGATACATAAATTATGCCCCCAATTTCTTTGGGGCACGCATGGTACGGGGTGTCCCGGCAAAAACCCAAAAGAATCTCGAAAATCCAAAAGAATCTCGTTTTCGGGTGGGGACCTGCCTCTAAGGGACAGCTGACTAGGGATATGTGTACAGTGGACATTGTTTTCTTTTGGTCCCAGATTTTGAGGATTGTGCACCAGGTGTTGTTGTAAAGCGTGAGTCAACTAATTTTGGGAAACTTCACATGTGCAACGGTTCCTACTTTTAACTGTTCAAAACATCTTGGTTTGAAGTTTGAACGTGCCATACCAGGTAGAGTCAGGGTTCTTTTTTCCAATTTTGTGAAGTGGCAACCATCCATAAAATGATTTAGCAAAATTTGGCTACATACTAGATATGAAAGTAGAAAAAAAAACCTGAATCCTTCTATAATCTTGGCTACCTACTGGAACTTATAATAAAAATCTGGTGAACTTGAATTTTTTTCTTTTGAAATCTTTCAAATTTGGGCCATTTTTCCCATGGAAAATCGATTGTATAGGTTAAGCTCATATTTTTCAGGTCGAAATTTGGCGAAATTCTCCCAAACTGGCTTCCACTTCCTAATGCCATTTAATCTGATAACTTTGCCCCAGGAATTAAGGATGTGATGCTTGCACACAATATATGGGAATATTAATATCTTTGCTAGCACAGGTCTGCAATTGGTTACTATATATATGTAACTGTCTCAACAACAAGTGCTGTAATTTTCTTTGGTATTGGTATGAGTAGTTTTCTATTTTGGTCTTTTTTTTTGGACAAAAATTGGGAATTTTTTAATTTGTAATTTAAATTGGACTATTTTTTGGAAAAATTCACCAAATTCCTGATATCACAATTTTTTTAGAAAAATACTTATAATTGGTATTGATTGACCCCTGTGGATTTTTGTGTGAGCCATTAGGCCTGTCTGGAGTATTCACTCAGGAGTGGGCAATTCAGTCCCTGGAGTTACATAAAATGGGTTATCCCACGTGCCTCACCAAATTATGTAAGCTAATTTTTTCAAAATAATTCCTGGGTTTGATGCTCTTCAATAATAGCTGAAAACTCCTAGATATGATATGTTGAAATTTTCATGATGAATTCATCATTCTTTTTCCATTTAGAAAAGACATTTGCACTCATGTATAGCACATGCAACCCCAATAAATTAAAACTGCTAGAATAACTCTAAATGATAGGAAATGTAGAGGGGAAGCCCTGGTACCACAGGCCTCCACTAATTTGAGTGTCATACCGTCAAGGGCAATAGTCAAAGGGTGTAGGGCCAATATTTAGGGGAGGCCCATGGGATCATGCCTCCTCAGCATAAAGCACCAAAGGTGTTTTATTCAAATGGTGTGGAAGGTTTGCATGCCGTCAGTAGAAGGGTCCTTGAACTGACAAATGAGTCCTCTGTTCCACGAAGTCCTTTCAAATATGTGAGGATAATATCCTACAAAACCATGTAGGAGCTGTAGATTCAAGAGAGAAGAGGTTAGGATGTGAATTTAGGTTCTTCGGCAAATTCTACAAGGCAGAAGTTTATGAGCACAAATAGGTTTCTAGAACAATTTTGAGACTCCCCAGGGTTGTGCAAAGCGGGATAAATATGTTACGCATTGTGACTAATACTTCATTTTCTTTGTTGTTACATGTTAATGTAACTAGATAGTGAACTACATGTACTTATAAAAGTTCATACTACCAATTCCTATGGATTTTAGAGGGGTTCCATCAGGGGCTTTTTTATCCCCAATTTTGTGGCTTCCAGAGTTTGGCCAATATTTTTCAGTTTTTAGCAATTTTCTTTGAATTTAGACTAAAATGCAGAAATATTCCAAACTATTTTGTTGCCACAGGGTGAAAATTCACTCAAAACAAAAACCTTTGGTTCCATCATAGCTTAAGTCAATGATGTATAATCAGATAGAGGGATGTAGGGAAATAGTTCTCAAAGCATTTGAAGAAATTTGCTAGTGCATTTAGAGGGCACCTTATATTTGGGAAATTACCTCTAGAAAAGAGGATGGGTCTTACACCTACTACTTTTGAGTGGGAGGGATATTATGCTATGCAAATAGGTATAAGTATAAAATATTACCTCATCCTAGGCCCCTTATTTTGGAAACTTGCCCCACCCTAGGGATTTATTTTGCACATAAAGTTGGGTTATGTTATTTAATACTCAACACCCACCAATGCACCATTCATTAAAAACTTGAGATAATTCAATCGTGGATGATGATGAATTCACAACAAAATGACTAGTTTTTAGTGTAACTAATGTTTAATATGTCAAATTTTAAAGTGATAAATTATGTTGGTGTTGAAAATTTTGAATTTATTTATATAACAACATTCATAATAAGTGGTGAGAACATGTGAATAAATTTTAAATCAATTTAATGAATAAAAGTATTCAAATTTGTAAAATGACTCGAAAGATTTTTAAATGATTTTTTTTTAACAAAATTTTAATATAAACCTTATGATAATGTTAGTTTTTTTTAATTTAATTCCAAAAATGTTTGAAAATAAGCATCTTTAAACAATCAAAGGGGTGAGTAGTGGTCCTTTTATTGTGAATGCAATCATGATTCACAACCATGTTACCTATCATGTAAATCTTCTTTATTTCCACCTTGCATTACCTAGGTAATGGGTATGTATCATAGGTAAGTAGTTGGATAATGTAAATGATTAAATATGTAATTAAATAAGTAGGTTATGCTCTTGTTGGCTACCTAATAGATAGATGTGGATGGTTATTACATAGCTAAGCATTGTGGACCATTGTGGTTAGCTATGGGATGGGAATACAAGGAAAAAATGTTTTATCCACATGCAATCCATTTTTCATGGTGCATTAATGAGTGCTGGTTCATTTTAGCCCATATTGTATACCTAGGGGAAGGCCTACTTTCAAGGGGGGCTCTCCTAATTCAAAGTTTGTAGGCTTCAAGAGGGTAGCTTGAAGCTTAACCTTGAAAATTAGGGGAGGCTCACAAGAACAAGCCTTCCCTATTGTAAAGTTTGAAAGGTTTGCATTAGAACAATGGTAGGTTTATATTTAAACAATGGAAGGTCCTTGCAATTCATGAAAACATCTTTTTCATAGTCAAATGCTTTCAAATACAAAGGAAAAAACCTTCCAAAATCTTCCAATGAACTTTAAGAGCTAGTGAGATGAAGCTTGGTCAACTACACCCCAATAAACAAATACACATATCCAAGAAAAAAAAAGTATAATGTTAAGGAATAGTTTTTTTAGGTGCCTTAAATGAGTGTTTCATATGGTGATTATAGGACAAATTGTATGTCCAAGATCAAGAACATGGCTATATTGGGAAAAGGGTTTGGTAGGAACTGTGAACCCAATAATATTGTGTTGCATTTGTTATGAGAGAACAATGTGAAGGAGTTAAGGTTTGAGAAAGCTCCAAAGCTTTTTAGTTCATTATGATTGGTTTTGCATTGTTTGGTTTTGCTTTTAATGATTCCTACATATTAAAGTTTACACATTACAACTTGTGGAAATAGCATGTGGCTTCCAAGAAGCTTCACAATTTTGGAATTTGCCAACATGAGGTTTTAAAAACGAACCACAACTAGCACATAAACCTTTCTTAAAACTAAATAATGAGGTGCATAATTTTCCATAACAATGTTGGTTTTAATATTTTTGTATTGTACACCAAGTTATAGAGATGTCTTGTTGCTTGACATAAATCAAATGGCATAGTAGCCATGAAAAACATGTTGAACTTGAGCACAACACCCTAATTAAGAAGTTCCTTGAAAAGAAAACCATTGTAGTTGTTGCTCCATTTTCCCATGAGTTAGGGGTAGATGCAAGCTACGGTGATTCACTTTTTGTATTCTTATGGACTTTTTGTAAAGTGTACTCTATTCAAATGCCACAAACACATTATAAAAACATTTAAATATTAAAATTTCCAACTTGAGTAAGAATATTTATTGAGGGGTGAAATCCAATAAACATACACCAATAATATAATAATGGACTTTTAAAATGGACATATGCACTATAATCTTGGTTTTGCATTAACATTCAAATGCATTTTTTGTTATGATTTCATTTCAAAAAAAATTATAGGGACTTAATATATGATACAATATGAAAAACAATATGAATTGAAAAAAATTACAACAAAGTTTTGGGTATAGTTATTTGTTGGTTTGTTTTTGGGCATGCATTATCAAAGGTTTGTTAATATGATACTATTAATGAGAAAATGACCCATGCACTAGTAGAAAATGTATATTTTCAATTGCAAATGACACATGCAATTAAAAATTTCAATAGTCACCTAAAATGTCAAGTTGCACACAATTTTCAGTTACATGCAATGGGGTATATTTGACATGGTATATACAATATCATTATACATTTTCATTTATTATATTCATGGAAGGCTAGTTGTATATATGAAATGCAATTATGTGCAACTAAAATGAACCCTTTTTATATTGTGACACATTGTGTTTATGGTTTCAATAAATTATTTCATGACATATGGCAATTTTAAGCTTATTTTGATATTTAATTAATTTAACTAATTTAATTTGGATTATAACATATGATGTCAACATGTGGCACTGAGGTAAGTAGGTCCTAGGTAAGTAGATAATTTGGGATAATTTTATTTTATTTTAGGTTTAACCTTTAAGGGCATACTTTTTTTATTAGTTCATCCCAATTGTCATTTTTTTAATACTTTTAATGCATCTAGTTATATAGTTTACAAACTTGAAAAATAGGATAAGGGATAAAAATTTCAGTTGCATCTTAATTATAATTAGTATGATAGGGTAAACTGGCTAATGTAACCTACTAGCATTAGGTGTATGCATATAATATTATTAATATTATATTTGGCTATATGGGTAAACCCATCTTTGGGTGATACCATTAAACATGTCACACCTTGATCATATTAGACCCATTGAACTTAAATTTTTTATAAGAAACACTCAAATAAATATTTCATTTTTTTTAATGAGTACATTTATTGTGTTCCATAAATTTTGAAATTTCAATAATATCAAAAATATTTTGTATTTTGATGTTCCAAATAATTGCATTTTAAAAAAGTTTTAAAAATGTAACATTGGTTTTATTTCCTTGAACTTTTTGGTCAAGAACATAAGTTTGAAACAGGATTTGGGAATTTTATTGGGAATTTTTTTTTTGAGGTAATTTTGAAGTCATTATATATATATATATATATATACTAAAAAATAGATTTAATAAATATAATTTAGTTATGAATTTTGATAGTTAAAGAATCTGATTCCTAAAGGGGCCATCTATGTATGAAAAAAGGTATAATTTGTTTTGTTTTGTTTTGTAGTTATGAAATCCATAAAACTAAGATGCTTTAGATCATGTTCTTGGTGTCTTTGGAAAGCTCTCAATGAGGAGGGGTGCATGGGCTTGGTTCCATGATAATTGGATTTGCGGTGCAAAAGTTCTTGAATATTGAATGATTTTTTCATTGAAAGTTAAATTAAATCGTAGCTGAAAATTTTGCAAAAATTGGAATGTGTATTTGGTGTTCTTGGAAAGATATTGGAGAGTAGGATTTAATGGAATTTATTTGCTAATATTTGGATTTAGAATGTGGGAGATACTAATTTTTGTCATTGAAAATTCAAATAAATTCCAAAAAATTAGGTTTTGGAAAGAAAAATCAATTAAGGATGTGGTAACACTTGAATGTCTACCATTCAATTCAAATAGAAAGAATTCTGGTGTGCCTTTGGTGTTGTTAAAAAGATCTTGCAATGGGATATAAATATACTTTGTAAAATAATGTCATATGTTGTGTCCACCCTACATTATAATGAATTCACACTTGGGCCAATGGCATAGGCCACACTAGTTTCTATTAAAAATACAAATTTTTAAACAATTTTCACTTCTTTAATCCAAAATGGATTTCAAGCCATATTTTAAGGCATGCAATGGATAAACATTAAAAAAAACCCAATTATAGTTGTGAAAACATTTAAAGGAAAGGGTGAAGGAAAATGATTTGGCCAACTTTGGTTCCATAACCATTCCTTGAGGTGGTTATTAATGGTACCACCCAAGGATGGGTTTTGTTACAACCTTAGCCTTGGGCTTGTGACCAAGGTAAGGGTTTGCAAAAGTGTGGGAAAAAAAGGAAGCCCAGGGGGCACATCTTATACTCCCGGGAATGCAAGAGAGTGTGAGAAAATGAACCTTCACACACCCAAGTGAGCTCCCACTTTGAGAGTTGGAGTCCCAATGGACTCCCGAATTTTCAAGGAGCGATTGCAGGGGTCAAAACCAATTGGATTGACAAGTTTTCTATATCATTGAAAAGCTATTGAAATGTAGATGTTTAAAATGGGTTCGCATGACCCATTTTGACATTTAAAACATAAGTGATGGCCAAAAGAAAGGCCAGGAGTCAAATTGGCAATTTAATTCTTGACCACTAATAATCAGGAATCAACCCTATTTCCTTGCGTGTAGGTGGTGTGCAACATACTGTTGAAAAGCTCTCAACAAAGGTTACAACTTTGTTTCAAACCTCATCTTAATTAAAAGTCAGCACACAAAGTTATGGGGCCCCCATTTTGGGACCTCCATTTCGGGACTCCCATTTGGGAATCTTGGGACAAAATGCCATTTGGATGTGGGCCTCATGGAAAGGCATAGAGTATACTATAAAGGGGAAGGTGGTGGTTTCTCCCAACACCGAGCTATGGTGATTATTGTGAGTCTGAATTTGCCCATAGCTTGTCTTATAGCAAAAGTGCCATAATTATGCACTAACCAACTTGTTGTTTGGTTTTGTGCAGGTCTTTGTTAGTGAATGATTACTTGTCATTCTTCCTAGTCCCATCCCAAGCTCTAGCACGCCCTTTTACCTCCAAAGTGCTATGAGCCAAGGAACATGCCCCAACTCTTTACTTTTCCATTATTTTCACTTCGAACTCACATTTGAATCTATCAAGGAGCTTGGGAGCGTGTTAGGTTTGCCCATATATATGACATATATATAACAACATTATGCATCTAGTATTTTATTATATTAACCTCACTTGTAGATATATCAAGTATTTGCTAATTTAATTAAGCTATTATTTTAATGATAAATGTCCATTTTATACATCATCAGTTGCATGTTTATTACACCACAATGGTATAACCCAAAAGTGTGTGGTGGCAATTTGTAGTTACAAGCATGACTGATTTAGTTATATACAATAATTAGTTGCACACAGGTTACATGATAGGATTTCTACTAGTGATGGATTGTTTAATGCATCTATAAAAAAATTTCAAATTAATATCTAAAAGTGCATTACTTGACCAAATTTTTTTGGGAAGGGGAGATACTTGCTTGGGAAAAAACTTGCCTAGATTATGGCATGAAGCCTAGAAAATTGAGCACATTTGTCAAAACAAGGTATGCCAATTTGATCGGGCTGTATATTTTGACAAGGTTCTTGGAAATCTAATTAGTGTGTTGTTAAATTAATTTGTTGTTAATTACAAGTTTGCAAACTGTGTGTTTTATTATTCCAATGCATTGACTTTTCAAAACACCATTACATGCCATTTTAACAAGTAGAAAATTTCTATCATAGATACCAATGCCATGGAATTCGTTAATTTGAATGTTCATCCATGACTTGCAATAAACTTGTACCTAACCTTTAATTTAATTTCAGTTGACTCTTAATTAGCTCCTAATTCACTTTTAATTCATTTCCAATTAACTTTTAATTCACTTTTAGTTCACATTTAATAAAATTTTGATTAAATTTTAGTTCTATTTTATTTTATTTTTAATTAACTATCAATTTACTCTTAAGTAAATCTTAATCCACTCTTAATTGAGTCTTAGTTCATTCGTAGTTCACACATTAGTACACATGGGTGCACATGGGCACACATGGGTGAACATGGGCCACATGTAGGTTGGAAATTGAAAAATTTCCTTGAGCTAGGTGCCTAATTTAGGTCTAAATAAAAATAGAATTCTTCATTGTTTTTAATATATTCAACATCAGTTTTGGGTACTTTTCTTATCATAGCTTCATTTTATTTCCTCTTTGTAATAAATTCATATTGAATTCTTATTTTGCACGTGTTGTGTTTTTATTCTTGTTTTTTTTGTTTCATAATCTGGATTTGGAATTAAACATGCCTTTGTTCTTATTTGGGTTAAGAAATCCTGTAGTCTTGGTTGTTTTCGTGCTTGTGACAATTTCATCAGAGAATTACATACCTTTTTTTTAGACTTAGATTATTTGTGAAACTATTGCAAAAGTTTTGTAACCCATGCTTGTGAAAGGTTTTAGGGCATCCACCCCATGGGGATGCCTTCCATTTTATTATTTCCATGTGTTGGGAACTTCATGAAAATGTTTCCCACTAGAGAGTTTTTGATAGCCTTATTGACAAGGACATAAATGATTTTGATTTTGAGTTGGAGGAACTCGTTTTTGTTGTGAAGCACCAAGTTTTAAATTTTTTTCTACCCTTCATTTCTTTTATGCATGGAATTGATAAGAAAAAGGGTCATAACATGCTAGCTTTGATGTTGGATCCCAAGTATAAAAGTATGTCTGTAGTGATTACTTATTTGGGTCATGAAATTGTTACCACCTTGGTTATAAATTACAATGAACAATTGTTACTACTTTTATTATTGGAGGTAAATTACAAGGTCAAATGATGCCTATTAAGGTTGATATTTTTTATGAGTTTGCTTCATTTGTGAACTTTCAAGATTTATTTCAATAGATTAACACAAATGTAAACAACCACAAGGACATTGTGAGTCAAAAACTTGGTGGATTTTATCATTATCCTATTGATGCAAAAATTTGCAAATGTGTTTTAACATGGTGGTGGACATAAGAAAAGAAATTCCCAACTATGGTTATATTTGCTTGACAAATTTTGAGAGTTTTAACTAGTTAAATTAAGATTAAAAGAATTTTTTCCATTGCCAAAATGTTCACAACATTTTACAGACATTAACTTCAAATTAATAATTTGAACAAGTTGGTTTTTGTGAACAAAATTTGACCATTTGATCCTTGTGGTGGTTGTTTAAAACCATCAAACTTGGCAATTATATCTAAGATAAAATCTAATTTGACAAAGGACTTGGATGCCAAATGTGAACCATAGATTACAATTTAGCAAGTTGTTAAGTTTTAGTTCCATAATTTTCCTTAGTAATAATGGTTTGAATATTTATAAACCTCATTATTAATAGTTGAATTAGCCTTTGGATATTTTGAAGCGTAGAAAACTTATTTAAATAAATGTAGCACTTAATTAATTTTAGAACCTAGTAAACCTTCTAAAATGCGTTATCCTTTCTATGTTGTAGAGAGGTGAAAATGGATGTAGAATTAGATGTGTTTTTACTAATATATTGGGAATACAAACCCATAATGAACATTAACATTTCACCATAACAATATTAAATTAGTTTTGTAGAATAATCTTTAGGCATTAATGATGTACTTGTAAGATTTCCAGGATGTAATCCTAATACATCCTTATTCAATATTCATTTCTATCAAGCTTGTAAATAGAATTGAAATCAAATTTAGATATTAACATTTCCACCTAAATAGCCTCAAGTGAATTACAATTTAGTAAGTGACTTAGAAGGGATAGATCATAATTGAAGAAAATCCAGAATGTGACAAATGGTGCGAGCTAGGTATTCGGTTGGATGTTCCATGGATAGGGGGTTGATTGAGCTTCATAACCAACGATAGTGGCCATCATTGGGAACTTAAGTTTAACAATGAAGACGAACATTGTCATTTCCACACTAACGTTTTCCAAACCTTTCTGGCACAACTCCACGAATAGGAACAAATTCTAAGAAGATTGCTAGGGCATGTGAGTTAAGAGATAATCAACGATTCCATGCCGAACGATCGACTCAAATGCACACCACTTTTTTAAACAATTTTTCTTCGCACGACCATTGGGGGACATTCACATCAAGTGATGTTTCTTCAAACTCTTCTTTTTTTACTGGCGCAATTGGTGGATTCAACAGCGTAACAACATCATCTGCCATAATTAAATCTTCACCTGCATTAATAAAAACCAAAAGGGTAGCCGAAACAATTTGATACTTGCATTCAAAGGGGGCAATGCTTTGTTTAAGAAATTAAAATAGGTGTAATGTGTGGCAATGACAACGGAACTTCATGAAAACTCGGACATCTTAATTCTAATGGATTTATGAAGCCCTAATTTTGACAATGGATTTAGAAGTACATGGGAATTCTTTTGGTGGAAATTTTCTATATACTACATAATTAATTAATACATGGTAAGGAATAACTAAGGCATATTAAAAAAGTAAATTGTACACAAAAATGTTATTATTACCATTCATTGGATTTAGTCAAATGGGAATTCAAGGATGTTTTATTACTACTAATAAATTATCTTAATAGCTAATTATTTGAAATATTTAGGATGAAGGAGTAAGATGTTAAAGTCAAACGGACGAAATTGGTAATGATCGAACTCAATAACCCATCAAGATGTCCAACATAAAAACAAGGATGAATCCTTCAATTCCATTAGTCATGAAGATTATCATCTTACTTGATTAGAAAATGAAACCCTTTTAGTGTTTCATTGGGCACAAAAATTCTTATTCTAAACTCCATTGGAAGGCAAGTGATTCTTGATTTTCATTGGTTCATGAAGGATGAAAAGGCCATTGATTGGAGGCAAAGATTTCCACAACTTCCATTGAACAAGGATAACAAGTTCAAAAAGGGGTCATGGAAAGCTTGGGTGAGAAGAATTTTTTGTATTTTGTGTTTTTTCTTAGGAAAAGGAAGAAAATGAATGTGTGAAAGGAGAACTAATTGTTATGTGTGAAGAAGTGTTGTTCATGGAAGAAAATGGGTGCAAATAAAAGAGCATGGAAATAAGTTGTGTGTAGCAAGTAATTATATTGGAATTCATGAAATTATTTCCATGAACAAGCATTTAGATTCTTTGTTAAAATAGTTTTTCTTGTTAGATCCACCGTTGGATTTGTCTCAAACTTCAAAAACTTTAGTTTAAGAGGTGTAGAACGTTTTTTCAAAATTTCAGCATCATCAAGGTTGTTACAAGGGAGTTACACTTGTCGAAAGTAGAAGGGGTTGAAGCTATCTTCTTTCCTCAAATGTGGTCAAAATAGCTTTTAGTTTTGAGGCATAACTTTTGATTTCAAAAATAAAAACTTATAAGATGTTGTAGCATTGTTTCCTTAAAAATTAACTTTTCAACAAACTATGCATGTTAGGTTAAGAGATTGTATGAAGATATTATGAGGAATGGAACGAAGGGGGATCAACTATCAAGCATGAACATTGATTAAACATCAACACAATGTTCTTTCACATTTCATCATGATGAATTTTGATTCTTCCAAAATGTCTTAGTGTCCTCCAAGTGGACACAATGCATTAGATTTTTATTTAATTTCATTCCATTCTATTGAACCACCTTAACTTGTTAAAATACAATTACATAGTAGTTCCACCCCCAAATGAGTTTTGTGAGTTCATATCTTCATGTGGAAAGGTGTGAAAGAATTCCTCGCATTGAATTTATAGATGGTGGAATGTGAAGAATTTCTAACTGGAGATTTGAACACATATTTTATTAGTTTTGGACTTTAGAACTGTCCATAAATAACCATAAATAATTTTAACATATAAAAAAATTGTTTGAAATGGTTTCCATTAAAATCGGATGAAAACTTAATCCTTTCCAATGCAATTATTAAAAACAAATGTTTGGTTTAAACAAGGGTGGCCATTTTTTCTTTAGCAACCTAATTAATAAAGGCCAACAATTAATTAGAACCAAATGGCAACCTGATCCATTCTAACAACATTATTTAAAACCAAATGTTTCAATTAGGATCAGGTGGCCACCTAGTCTTTTAAAATCCAATTAGCAAAAAACAAATGCATAGATTATAACCAAATGAACATCCGATCTTTTGTAAATTAATTTGAACAATTTATAATATTTAACACATTATCCAACATTGAATATGAAAGATTCAAGCTCAAGAAATTTTATTACATATATACATAAACCAAACATAATTTATGTGATGTGTTCAATGTGTTATTTGATTTCCAAAAAAAGAATTTCTAAAAAACTAAATTCCAAGCTTTCAACATTAAAACTTTAAGAGTACTATTTGATCATTGTAGAATAGTAAGATACAAAATAACAACAATGTTATCTCGAAAATAATATTTGTTTAAATAATTGTTTTTTGCCTATCAAAGCTCAAACATCATCACACAATTTGCAAACAGTATTCCAAACCCATTACAAACAAACAATAGTTGAATTCTTCACCTAAATATAATGTGAAACTAAAATTTGGAAAGTTTTTAAAAAATGAAAAGATTGAAAATAGACCATACCTAAAGGAATTTGACAAATTCTACAATCCCCTTTATCGTTTTTTATATATTGCATGAACCAAAAATAAGTTTGCAAGTTGCACTACACATGGTTTGGATGTATTCATATGCATTTTCAAACAATCTACACATCACATGTCAAGTTTCATGATTAATAGCAGATTTGGAAAAGATTGAAAAACATATGAAGTTCATATTCCTACAACATGGTTTATGCAGAATGGCAGGAAATGTTGTTTATAATATCTTCCAATGATAATTTGTTCTCCTTGAAACACCACTTGCCCCCAATTATCAATTTTCCTTTCCTCTTCCACAACATGTAGTGGTTCTTTTCAAATGAGACTCCAAATATCTGATCCTTTATTATTTCTTCGGCTATAATTTCAAAATGGTCTCCAACTTCAAGAGTTGTTGTTAAGGCCTTTCGATCCATTTCCAATTCAAGAATTGAGTCCACATTTGCTTGTGCACCACCTAGATTACAAGGTTCCAAATAGATAAAGGTAAATGGAGCAACGTATATTTCATTGTCACATGGGCCATCCCCACCATTAGAACAAAACTTGCAATAATAAGACAAGTTTCGTACATAGAGAGATATCTTATCCACAAACACACTCTTGACCTGATGAAAACCTCGTGTGCCCTCCATTATTGAACATTGAATTGATCCACTTTATTAACATCATCAATCTTCACTTCATAAAAACAACAGTGAACTCCTCTCCTTGCCCCATCATATGTTAAATGTTGACGACCCATGTGGTCTTTCGAGTAAGCCACCACATTTGTTGCATTATGCAATTGCATTAAATTTGGTTGAATTTGTTTAATTCGTAATGTTTGCTTCATAATAATTCTTACATCACTCCAATGTCCTTTACCATGGGGTGAAATCATAGTCAAAAGAGCCAGGGGTACCAAGGTAAAAGTCCTTTCCAAGGAGACTACACATGACACATGTCATTCCTACGTTGGTTCATAATTTAAAATTATACATTTCAAATACCCCATTTAGCACTGCATTTTAAATATAAATACATTTTTTACTACAAATTGATTTTATATCATATATATCATGCATTCATGCCCTTTATCACATATATATATGAACAACTTATGTTAAAGCCACACTTTCAAAATCCATAATTTTTAGGGTCAAGAGCACTTTTGAACCAAATGTGCTCAAATGGGTTATAAAAACAATTTTGATTAGTTCAAGTCCTTTTGCACTTCTAATCATCAATGTTAAAATCCTCTCCAATTTTCAAAAGGAATAGTGCACATTTGGTCAAAAAAAGGACATTTGACAAAAACAAAGACTATCCACTCTTAAGGTTTGAGTGCTTTAAACATGCAAAAACGTTTTTGATTTGTGTCGAGCTTTGAGCATGTAAAATTTGCAATTAATGGAAAATATTCCAAAAAAATTTGACAATCTAAACTAGTTAGTTTCCCTTGCGATCTTTCAAACATAGAAAAATGCAATTAAAAAAATGTCCACTCACTTGGGTGGCTCCTTTGACTATGATTTTACCCCATGACCAAAACCAAAATGGTTCCATTGCATGGCACATCCCAAAGGCAAATCATCTTTCCTAGTTAATAATGGATAACGTGCAACCAAAAAAAAGCTCTTGCTCACTTGAATTGTGAAATGCAACCATCAGAAAAGATAATGTGTTCAACATGCAACAAAAAACCTTGTAGTGTAAGAAACTCCCAATAGAATTTGACGTAGTGTTGCACAAACAAACTATCATGTTTTTGTTGTCACTCACATAAAAATGATACTCTATTAAGATCCTAGATGATGCATCAATCTCATCTTAATTCGAATAAACACGAAATGTCAAATGCACTAATGACTTACCAACTAAATCAATGTTGAGACTGAATTGCATTCGGCTCCTTAAAAGAATAGTTGTCATCAAAATCAATGACAGTCACAATTTAGTCATTTTTTAAGTTGTCCAAACATGACTTGAATTATGCATCTTGCCATTTCACTTCAAAATTTTGAATGACAAATTTAATCAACTTTGATTTCAGAAAGGCAAAAAACTTAAATGGAAGGGTCATTTTAGAAATTAGCCTTATTACATGTTGATCACCTCCATCATTAGAATGGCCAACAAACACATATATTTTCAAACCACTTCGAAGGTATGAGGATTTCATTGCTAGGATCCACTTCAAAAGGACACAACTAGAGCTTTGAAATGCCACAATTGTTGCAATCCCCCTTTATGCACAATAACTTGTGATATTCATCAATATCAAATTTGGGATAAAGAATGAATTCACACATCAAGAAACTTATCCTTGGGTGGTACCACTAAGAACATCACACCCCAAATTTCTATGACCCATCGAACTTCAAGACAATATAGGATTCACATAAAGAAAGCTTTTCATTCCAAATTATTTATCAAAATGTTACCCAAATCATGTAGAATTCAAAATTCTAATTAAATTTACAAAAAAACTTGTTTTGATGTAAAAAATAAATGCATAAGGAAAAAGTTTTAGGAATGTCACACGAAGGATTTTTTTGATCAAGAAAACAAAAGGAATCTATTTTTTTGGGAATTTCTCTTAGATGTTAATTTTTAAATACTTCAAATGCCAACCTACTTGATGTCTTTTATAGATAATTGATTGAATCAATTTTGATTTAGTTATGAATTTTTAAAATCAAGATCATGAAGCTTCAAAGGGCCATTAATGTCAAGAACACAAATGATAATTATTTTCACCTTTTGTGGTTTTATTGAATAGTTTGGATCATTCCCTTGTACATGTACTAAATAAACAAGAAAAAATATCTAATGTGCAAGTGTAAGGACATTTTTTAAAAAAAAGTCAAGAATTGGGTTAGAAATGGTTCAAAAAACAAAATGTTTATGCATACTATACATTTTTGGGTGTCCATTATTTTCATGAGTTTGTGCATAGGTGGGGAACACATAGCCCACCTAATCCAATCAAATAAACCAATGTACAAGTAGATGGAATTTTATTTCTTAAATTGGGTTTAACTTTCCTGTGATTTTGGTAAGGTGGTTCCTAGTGGTACCACCCAAGGAAAAGTTTGCCAACATTTTTTTCACTCCTATAATAGTAAACAAAGTAAAAGCACGAACACAATGCACTCTAACTTGCAAACTCTACAACCACAAATGTAAGTTGCTCTATGGATTGGTCTTTGTTTCATGGAATTAAAAGCATATTTCAATTCTAAAACTGGCACATGGTGTTCACAACAACATGAATTGTATTCATGAATTCATTTCACATACCATGGTCATAGTCTTTCAAAACATCTCAGACCATTATCAATTGTGGGTTTAATTCCTTGAAATGTGTGTAAAATATCAATTGCACCCATAAGGGAAATTCATAGTAAGTTTAAGGAAATTATGATGGAGTTGCTCATGGTCATCCTGGGAAAGTATTGGTAATATTGTTAATCATTCTTTTAATGACTTTTCAACTATTAACATCTAACATAAGTTGAATTAAGGTTTGATAACAAGTATAAAATGTTACTCATAAGCTACACCTTGCACTTACACAAGAATTCAACTTATTTTATTTTTTAATAATTTCAAATTTTTGATGTGGAAATTAAGGTAACATTTATCTTTATTTACACATTGCATTATAATGGTTAGTGATTTTTTAAACATCTCTTCAATTATCAACTTAGTACATGAGTTGAATTGTACATTTGTATCATGTTGAAACCATTACTCATAGGTTGCATTTTTCATTTAGCATAGTGTTATAAAACACATGCAATAACTTGTAAAAATTTCACATCTTTTGAACTATCAACATTTGCACATGAGTTGAATCATTCATTTTGAGTGTTAAATCCATTATTGTGTAATTACATTTTACAATTACCATAATTTTTAAAAATGAATGTGTAAAAATTTGTTATGTTTCACACTAATATTTGAATTAGTGATTAAATCAAAAATTTCATATATCCAAAGTCTAGGGTCCATGTAGACCTTTATATTTAAAATTTTCATGTTGAAACTTATACATTTACATAAATTTAAAATTATTATTTTTCCCTTGTTTGCTCATTATTGGACAAGTTTGTTATTACAAATGTTTATGATGCCACAATAACAAAACCTCAAAAACAAATCTTAACATTATTTTTCCATTTTATGTCTTGATGTATGAGAAATATAAATCTTAGTTAAAATGTTTTTAAAAAAAAGTTGTTTGGGTTTATTTTTATTTTTATTGTAACCATGATTTATCATTTTTTTTTGGCTTGTTTTGTTACAAGTTTATGTCTAAGTATTAGACATGAAAATTTTCAATTATTAAAAAAAAATTAAAAACATTAAAAACGGTGATCTCATAATAATGACATCAATGAATTATTATTGTTATTATTTTCAATTTTGTGGCGTTGTTCAAATGATGATCATTGATAAAAGGATTTAATTATGTTTTGGTTATAACAATATATGGAGATATTAGGTTGTTAAAATCCTTTTATAAAATCCTAATTATATAACTATATATATATATATTGATGTAAGTTTAAATTAAGTTTGATGTTGGAACTATTTATGGTTTTGACATTGAAATTATTAACCATTATTCATTATGAATAATCTTTTTGTTCTTTCAAATTTCTGATCTTAAAGTTTTAACAAAAATTCATTGAACTTGCATTATTTTCATAAAGGGTCATTAAGTGTTGGAATTTTAAACCATGTGCATCAAATAAAACATTTTATGGAATGCATTATCTGATTGTTTAACCTATTGTTTCTCACGTTTTTACCTAATTTTAAAAATATACACATTTAAACCAACATATATTAATTATACTTTTTGATTATCAATTATTACATAATATATATAAATTATAAATATATTTCGAATAAATACCTTTTACCTAATAACTAACATATAACACCTTATATTTTTACTCACACATATATATAGTTTTTAAAGAAATGACCCGCCTTGAAATGTTTCTTTGAAATTTCATTATTTTTTAAATTTCCCCCCAAAAAAACCACCAAGTTGTGAAAATTTGCCACTAAAGAGGAAACAAAAAATATTTTGACTAAAGGGCAGGGGAGAGTAATCTAACTATTTAATTCCAAAATATCACCAAATTATGTTTATTTTACTTCTACAAAGGTAAAATGTATTGCTACATTATTAAAAATTTAATAATATAAATGATATGTTGTGATTTTTTTTCAAAGTTGTGTAATTAATCATTTTTATTAGTCTATAACTAATGTTGTTAAAAAAATATAATGTTTAAGAAACAATGGTTATTTAATTAATTAATTTTTTTAATAACCAATTTTTGCCAATTTAAAAGTGGGGGGAACATAAACAATGGTTTTTTCCAAGAAAATCAAATTTTATCAAATTTTAAATTGATAGTTTTTCAACATATTATTGAAGCATTTAAACAATTTTGCAACTCCATAACTCTTCTCATAGGCAAATGGGTAAAACTAAGTCTTATTAGTGATAACAATTTGAATAACATCACAAAAGTTTCTTTTAAAAATTGTACAAAAGCATATTAGGAAAAGAAAATTTATAATTTTTCAAAAAATGAACATAATTTTAAAAAATAGAAATATCTTTGTTAAAGACTTAATGAAAGCGCTTTTGAATTCACATTAAATTCAATCCCATTTGTGAATTTACGCAAAAAAGATTTGTAGATTTTTTTATTCATAACATGTTATTTTAAATTACTTTTTGAACCCTTCATATTGCATAATTATAAATTATAATTATTTTCATGAATAAATTATTGAATAAGTTTCAAGATCAGTTCATTTGTAACATTTGAATAAATTTTGAAAAAGAAAATGTATGTTAAAGTTTAAATTTTAAAAATAGTTTCATGTTGAACATACTAAAATTAAACTTTATTTTCATGTCATCAAAGATTTGAAGTGGTTTGGTGGCAAATTAGACCTTGGTGCATCTCCATGAAATCTTGGGTTCAAACCTTGATGAATGTGTGCGTTAATGTATGTTATGTGTATATACTTTGATGTATCATGTATAAATATGATATACAAAACATGTA
>Ga0116228_10001596_pt1 | contig 18991 bp, 15 predicted proteins | sample S1TSphfallax_2_FD_89694 | JGI IMG/M metagenome (GOLD analysis project Ga0116228, IMG submission 89694) | Host-associated microbial communities from peat moss isolated from Minnesota, USA - S1T2_Fc - Sphagnum fallax MG | ecosystem: Host-associated > Plants > Peat moss > Unclassified | place... | reverse complement strand
AATACCAGGCAAAAAAATGACATTCTTTCTGTGCGGCGGGGACCCCCTCCCCGCCAGTTTGAGATCTCGCGCAAGCCCCCCCCCCCCCCCCCCACCAATGAATTTTGGGTTCCTTCTGAACATTATAAAGTGTCTGGCGGTCTTTCGACTAAATTAAACTCTCCGAGTCAAAATCTAACATTTTCCTGCATTAAATGTAGCCACTAAGAACCTGGGATATTTATAATATACAGAAAGCCAACCAAAATGATTTAGGGTTTTGAGTCTTTCCCATGGTACCAGTGTGGTGTTGCTTCACATTGGCAACAAAATTTACCCTAATCTAGGAGGACAAGATAAAGCAACAACATGTATGAATGTGTCAACATGTGCATATTTTATAGAATTTGGAAGCTTTCCACATATCAAAGTTATCTATAAAGTCAAGTGAATAGGGGATGAGATTAGCCAGTTTTGCCATATTAGGGGATAAAAAAACATAATTGTGATTGACAAACGTAGAAAAAAAATTAACTAGGATCAAAATTGGTGGTAAAACTAGTTTGATCTTGCATTTTGTTTTTGTGTGAAGAAGCCAATTGCCCATGTGGGTGAAAGAACCCCTCGCTCACACAAACCTAGAAACAAGAAAAACAAAGTGTGAAAACTTGGTGCTCACAAGAGCTTTAAGGACAAGAAAACACAAAGCTAGAGAGTTTTTTGTGAGATTTATTTTTTGTGTGCAAGAATCTCCAAGTGTTTGCCAACAAAGGTGAACATGCATCATAGTTTTAAGGTGTGTGAAGTTTTTGTTGCTCTGCAAAGTTTTCAAAAATGTGAAATTTTCAATAAAACTGGTGTGACCGATGTTGCAAAGGAGTGAAGAAAAGAAAGCCCAATTCTCATTTTTTTTTGGAGGTGAGACTCTTGTTTACTTAAAAGCTCTTGGATGTTAACATGGTGTTAATAAAAAAGTTTTACAAAAGGTTATGAATTTTCTTTTTACCATCATGATCGAAAACTTAGTCTTTTGGGGGTATTTCATTTTGGTTGTGTGGTCTATTTCTAGATTTTGCAACAAAAGATATGAGATTATTCAAACATTGTTACCACCATGTACTTACACTAGTTCATTTCCTTAACTCCTCAATTTGTGCTTGAACCCATAGCCCAACAACTATATAACCTAGATTGCCAAAACCCTACACTTGCAATTCTTACGAATAGACCATCTAACAATTTGTTGCTTGCTTTCACAAATGCCATCATTATAGACCATATCTTCCTACAATTGCCCATGAGTCCTTATATGTTATGGTGTTTCCATAAAATGAATAAATCATGGTTTAATGCTATAGGTTAAAGTCTCAAATGGAATGCACTTGAAATGATCCAAATCAACCATGTATGATACCTCCAAGCCATAGCAAAAAAAATGAAATTCCTAGACTTTTCCTTCAAAAAAGCCTCAAGCTTGAATTCAAATGCTTGGGTGTGTGCTTAAATGTAATTAACTTCTTGGATGGTTTTTATGATTCTAACATCGATTCATATTATAAATCCAATTTAGGCTTAAAATCTCTTAAATAAACCTCAATTGTTTTTGTCAATTGAGCAAGAATTCTTAAACTCTAATGTGGAGTCATAAATTCCATGTTGAAAATTTTGGAGCTTATGGTTGGACATATCCTATTAGTGTGCGATTTGTGAAAATAGAAAAATGGAAGGTGTGTAAACACTTCAACCATTTAGAATTCTATGTTTATGTTTGGTCTAAGTTGATCAAAGTTTATTATGCATCAACCAAGTGTGTTATGCCAAAGGCATTTCTATTTTACTTTTAAGAGGTATGTTAAACTTCAATTTGCTAATACAAAACTTATATATCTTTCATCCAATTTGGTATTAGTGTTTTGTGAATCTTCCAAATTTGTAATCCTTTTGACAACTTGATCAAACTTATTATGCATCATCCAAATGTATTATGTCAAAGTGCTTTTTGTTTTTCCTTTGAGAGGTATCTTGTGACCTCAATGTGCCAAAATAAACCTTATATATGTTTGTTCCAATTTGGCATTAAAGTTTTTTGAATCATTCAATCCTACAATCTCGTTGGTAGTTGATGAAACCATTAAACCATAATTTTCAATTACTTGAAGTAGAGCACCATCTGTTTCAACATTTTGGTACCACTTTTGACAAATGAAGATATGTTCATGAAATCGAGGACCATGTAATGACATTATGATTATGTTGATGTCATGGATGACATCCCCAGCATCATGTTTAACATCATTGCCAACATCATCATGGATGAAATTCATATAATGTTCATCCATAATGTAAACAAAGAGGTCTCAAGAAGGTTCGTTGATATATTTGTAGATATTTTGAAATATTGAAATATTTGAATTAATTCAAAATATTTTGAAACATCTTGAATTAATTTGAAATATTTTGATATTTTATTTTAAACTAAGTCCCATAAAATGTATAAATGAAAGTAGTTCCTTTCACATTAGCTTAATTTTATTCAACATTAATTTTGAGTATGATCTTGCAAAAGAATCAGATGTTATATTGTTTTCACATTTTTGCAATAAAGTTACATTTGAACTTATGTTGTACACTTCATGTTCTTGTCCTTGATTTTCATGTTTCATATTTGGACTTAAAATTAGGTCAACCTTTGTCATGGTTCATGTATTTTGGAATTCATGTTGTTTTGTTAGCTTTCATGTTCATGACAATTTGAATAGACTCCCATCAAACCTATTTTTATTGTTTTTGTTCTTGTTATCTTATTTATTTCAAAATCATGTATGTGTCAAAAGAAAAAGTAGTTGTGACAGTGGAAAAATAATTTGTTACCCTTAAAAATATGCAACAAAAAAATCAAGCATTTCATAAATCCATTGCTCATTTTTAAAACAATTAAGTTTTGACATCCTTAGTGGTTACATTTCTATAATGTAACCCCAAAAAAATGAACTAGGAATCAACCTAATTGACAAGTCTATTGAGATGTGTTCAAAATTCCATAGTTTTTTCAACCAAATGCCATTATGTTACGATTCACAACTTTTTAAGTTGTTCGAATTGATTTTCTTATCCACTTTGACTAATGAACATATCCATTTTTATTAAAGCCCCATGGTTTGAATGACAAGTGTATTTTTTATTAGTGAATTTGATTAGAATGATTTATTTGACCATTTATCAAATTGAACATTTAATCAACTTGAACAAAAAAAAATTGCCTTGGTCAAAATGTGTCACAACCCTAACCTTGTTGAAATAAAAAAAATTCTCAGAATCAATTCCACACATGTATGAAAATAGATTTTTCTTTGAAAAAAACTTCAATATTATAGAGTATGTGTCGCAACCTTAGCCTTGGGCTCGTGACCAAGGCAAAGGTTTACGAAGGTGCGCATAAAAGGGAAGCTTGGGAATCACATTTCGTGTTCCCAGGAGTGCAAGAGAGTGTGAGGGAATGAACCTCCACACTCCTAAGTGAGCTTTCACTTTGGGAGTTGGAGTCCTTATAGACTTTCAAATTTTCAAAGAGTGATTGTCAGGGTCAAAACCCATTGGGTTAAAAAGTTCCTTATGTCATTGGAAAGATCTTCAAATGTAGATGTTTAAAATGGGCTCGCATGACCCATTTGGACACTTAACACAAGTTACAACCAAAAGAAAGGTTGAGAGTCAAATTGACAATTTGACTCCCTACCACTAAAAGTCAGAAATCACCCTGATTTCCTTGCGTTCAGGTGACGTGCGACATAGCGTTGGAAAGCTCTTGACAAGGGCTCCAACTTTGCTTTAGACCTCATCTCAATCCGAAATCTGCATGCAAAGTTATGGGCCCCCAAAGTTGCGGAAGTCCCAACTGTGAAAATTTTGGGACTCCCACTTGGGAGTCCCAGGACAAAATGACATTTGGGTGCTGGTCCTGTGGCTAGGCACATAGTATACTATAAGAAGGAAGGTGGTGGTTTCCCCCAAGTCCAAGCTGTGGTGAGTCTTGTGAGTCCGAATCTGCCCATGGTTCGTCCTAACACCAAAAGTGCTTTAGCTATGCATTGACCAACTTGTTGTTTGGTTTGGTGCAAGTTCGTATGAGTGAGTGATTGCTTTTCATTCTTCCTACTTTGATCCCAGAGCTTTAGCACACCCCTCTACCCACAAAATTCTACGAGCCAAGGAGTGTGCCCCAATTCCTTACTTTTTCATTGTTTTCACCTCACACTCACATTTGAGTCTATTAAGGAACTGGGGAGCGCGTCAAAATGGCCAATCGATTTTAATCAAGTGGGACATTTAATCAAGTTGGACAAAGCAAATCACATGTTTGGTCAAAATGACCAATGGTTTTCTAGTCCAATTGAAAATCCTATGCTAGTTAATAGGCCAAATTAACTAGCTACTACCTAGGTTATGTAGGTTGTCTATTTAAACATGGCCCAAGTTGGACTCTTTATCATTTTGTTATGAAACACGACCCTTGTTTGGTTTGCACCTTTGTTTGAATGTTAATATCTAGTTTTGAATGACTTAAAAACCTTCATTGATGAATTTCATCCCATTTTTGGAGACTTATACAAAGAGTGCACATCAATAAAAAAATTGAAAACCCTTTACCAGATATCACTCCTAGTTATGGTGTATGCACTTAAATTTAAATAATTGGTTTTTGACATGTCATGGAATGAAACAATTTCAATTCAAGGGTTACATAATGACATGAAAGACTTAATATTGCTTACCATGCCAAATCTTACAACCTTAAATCAAGTTATTGCATAAGCAGTTGAATGCAATAATTAGTTTTTTTTAACATGGCCAAGATAAGCATTTGGAGCTACCCCCCATACATTAAAACTTTGCATCCCCCATGCCTTTTAACCATTAGCAATTTCAACAAAGGAAAATCCCATGCAAATTGATGAATTTTTATTCAAGCCCTTCATGGAACAAAAGAAGTAATGATGATGTGCAAATAATCTATGTTTGTATTGTGAAAAATGAGGTCATGCTACTTGTGAATGCCCAAAGAAGTGTGGTCAACATGCAGTTCATGCCACTTTTGTTACCAAGCCATAGCTTAAAAAATCAAAATGTTTAATCTTAATAAGGATGGTGAGACTAAAATTGATTTGTTGTGTGATGAAAATGGTCATAACTTATCTAAATCCAACACCATATTTTTTAATAACAATCATTATGAAATGTAACAATCTCAAGGTAATGGAAACCCAATTTTTTTTTTAATCTTAATGCATGTACATGTTTCATCGATAAAAAATTAGCATGACAACATAAGTTGGCTTTACTGAAAAAGGTCACACTAGTACCATTTGAAATTATTGATGACTAAAGTCACTCCTTAAGACCTATCACACATAAAACCAAGGCATTTGAGGTTATCATTGGGTCATAGATTAGCAAAATGGTTTCCAATGTCATTTTGTCCTTGAAAAACCCTATCATCATTGGATTATTTTGACTTGCTTTACATAATCCATTAGTGAATTGACATACAAGGAATCTTCACTTTGAAACATCGATTTAACATAAGGCCTCAAAATGTGAAACCTTCCCCACATGCATGTTTAGTGAAAATCATGATTATGTATGTTGTGCACCCAAAAACAAACACAAAGATGGGCACATGCAAAACTTTAAGCATAAGAAGGACCTTGGTAGTACACAAAAATCCAATGTTCCATGTCATTGTTTGTAAGAACAAAGGCTTTTATGCATGCAAAAGATATGCATTTTATATTTATGTTCTTTTCACATTAGATGTTGGGCCACATCAACATGAGATTTGTTTTGAATACAAAGAATAAAAGAATGCATTTGAAAAGAAGAATGTTGACACCTTGTTAAAACATCAACCATATGATTGCATGATTGATCTTTAAAAAATGTGCAACTTCCATTTGGACCCATTTACAACTTGTCACAAGATGAACCCATGATACTTTGACAATACATCAATGAAAATCTTGAGAGAAGGTTTTTTCAACATTCCAAATTCCCAGGCGGTGCCCTAATCATGTTTATAAAAAAAGATAGCTACTTGCAAATGTGTGTTGATGCCATCAAGAATTGATACCCCCTACCTTTGATCTTAGGATTATTAGATCACTTGAATCACACCAAAGTGTACATCAAGATTGATTTACATGGAACATACAATTTGGAGCATATTCAAGAAGGCAACAAATAGAAAATAACATTTTTGAACACATAATGTCCATTTTGAGTACATTGTGATGCCCTTCAACCTTACAAATGCACTTGTTGTTTTCCAACACCTAATGAACAATGGTTTTTGTGAGTACTTGGGTGTATGCTCATTTTCAGCGGATGCTTCACTCTTTAAAAATTCATGTGATAGTGTTAAAATGGTATTCTATTTTGATATCATTAATTTCATGGGGAATTACATGGTGGTTAATGAATTTTTAAGCCCATATGAAAATAAGACATTTAAAAAAAAATCTTTAATGCACATGTTAAGAAAAATAAAATTGAAATCCACCCAAAAAATTATGATATGGGCTTATGAAAATATGGCTCATTTTAGGGCATTCAAAAGTCCATATTAATGTTTTTTTGGTTAATTGTTTTCTAGAATTTTTTTTTCACAAATTTTTTTTTTTGTTTTAACATATCATATATTGAATCCCTATAATATATCCCAAATAAAATTTATACAAAAAAATGCATGTATATAGAGGCACAAACAATAAACCAATCCATATTTTTCTACTTCAAAAGTCCATTACTATATATTTGGTGTATATATGTTACAATTTTTTTTAATATATTTTTTCTTCTTCAAGTTGACAATCTAAATCTAGCAACAAATTTGGAAAATTATTGTTTTAAAACCTTGTTAATAGCATGTAAATGCACGCCACTCTGCAAAAAATTGGATTGCAACGTAAAAAATGAGCCACCTTATTTTGCAGCCACCTGCTTGGATGGTTTCATGGTTTGCAACATTGATGACATCTTCATTTTCTTGAAGAACATGAAGGACCATGAGGGTCATGTATGTCTTGTTTGGACAAGCTTGAGGAAGTCAAATTTTATGCCATATTAAAGAAATGTGAATTTTATCAAACCAAAATGGAATCCTTGGGCTACATCATCTTAGGGAATGACATTTGCATGGATCCCTATATGGTCCAAACTTTTATGAATTGGGCTACCCCAACTTTTGTTCATGAACTTCAATTTTTTTTAGATTCATTAACTTCTATTGACATTTTATTACACATTATTCAACAATAATGGCCCTTTTTACTTATCCAATTTAGAAGGATCAACCTTAATTTTGGGAGTTGAAGTTAAAATTGCTTTCCAATTTTTGAAATTTTATATCATAACTACCCCATTATTGATTCATGTTAACCTTTCCAAACCTTTTGTATTGGAAGCAATTACTTTTAATTTTACATTAAACATTGTGCTTTCACAATTTGAAGAACATGATTTTTTTTAACTTGTTAATTTTTTATCTCATAAATATTTTCTTGTTGAAATTAATTACAATGTTCATTACAAATAATTTTTAGCCATTTGTGGATGTCTTTGAAGAATGGCACCATTTGTTTGAAGAAACTCAATAAAAATCATAATATACTTCAACCATAAGAAACTTTTAATATTTGATGACAATTCCTGTTTTGAATCAATGTCAAATTCAATGGGCATTGTCATTGTTTCAATTTTAATTTATCATCACCTATTATCGAACCCTATTTTGAGAGAGTGTGAGGATGAAATTCACATTCCCGAAATGGGGACTTGGGAGTCCTCCGGGACTCCCAAAACTTTAGAGTTCGATTATAGGGGTCAAAACACCTTTCATTGGGGCTTTCTTTATATCATTGGAAAGCTATCGAAGTGTAGATGTCGAAAATGGGCTCACATGAGCCATTTGGACATCTACATCACAAGTTATGGCAAAAAGAAAGGTCGAGAATCAAACTAACAGTTTGACTCCCGACCACCAAAAGTCGGGAATCGAACTAACAGTTTGACTCCCGACCACCAAAAGTCGGGAATCGACTCGACCCCGATGCATGCAAGAGGAGTACAACACACCAAGAGCTATAATTTTGCTTTAGACCTCATCCTAATCGGAGGTCTGAGCAAAGAGTTATAGTCCTGCAAAGTTGTGGGAGTCCAAATCGTGGTAGTTTTGGGATTCCTCCTTGGGAGTCCCAGGACAAAAAGCCATTCGGATGTGGGTGCCACAGGGAGGCACAGAGAATACTATATGGGGGAAGGTGGTGGCTTCCCCTGAGTCCAGGCTGTGGTGAGTCTTATGAGTCTAGAATTGCCCGTGGCTTGTCTTAGCATTAAAGGTGCCCCAGAATGTGAACTAACCAACTTGTTAGTTAATTTGGTGTAGGTTTAAGTAAGTAACTAAAGCTTGTTACTCTTCCTAGTCCCATCTCAGAGCTCTAGCACGCCCTTTTACCCCTTTTAGTGCTGAGAGCTGGGAGCGTGCCCCGAGTTCCTCACAATTCCATTGTTTGAGTAACTCAGACCCATCTTGGGTCTAATTAGGAACTTGGGATCGCGTCACCTATCATATTTGGCACCAACCTTTAGAAGAAAAATTTAAATTTATGACCTCATTTATGATTGATTTTATAATCATATCAGACATTATATGACTAAAGGACCTTTAGTCCTGTTAAATGAGTTGTTTAAAATAATAAATCATTGAATGTTCAATGCGCCATGTTTCATCCTATAGTCATAAAAGATGAATTTCAAATTATATAAAACAATTCATAAAAGTCAAATCATATATATTGTTGAGGTGTTATTATCATAATGAATAATTATAATATGACTAACAGACAATATACCATTTGACTTATCAAAATTATAAGTTCAAATTAAAATCATTTTTTAGATTATTATTAAAAATAACTTTTTATAAGTCATTAGGTAACTAAGTAGGTAATAAATTAAGTAGGTCAAAAAAGTTGGGTACATAGGTAGCCTAACTTAGATTAACTTACTTAATTGAACTACCTTAGTTTAACCTACCTACCCTAACCCTTTAGGTTGCAATGCGAATTGGTTGCAAGTATTAGGAATTGAACCCTTCACATTCACAATGATAAACCAAGTCTTCATCAATGGAGTAAACCATCAAAAAATGTCCAATTGTTGTTTTTTTTAATTTCATATAATCAATATAAGATTATGAGGTCTATGTACTAGGCAAGTAGGTAGGTAGGTGGGTTGGTGGGTAAATAATGTTTGATATGACATTATATTTTGAAATATTTACTTGAGCTAGGTCTAATAACATGTATAAATGAAAGTAGTTCCTTTCACATTACCTTTCGCACCTCAACAATTTGGGTATGATTTTGCACCATAGTCATGTTTTGTTATTTTCACGTTTGCACAACAAAGTATTGTTTGAACTTATGTTGCAAATGTCATGTTCTCATCCTTGATTTTCGTGTTTTGTATTAAATTTAGAATTAGGTTTAGCTTTGTCATGGATGTTTAATGTCCTTTAACATTCTTATTGTTTTGGTAGTTTTTGTGCTTATAATAGTTGAACTTGAAACAAGTCAATTCCAAATTTGTGTGTAAAAAGAGAAAATGCATTTATGTTGTGAAAATTTTTATGTGATGTTTTTTGTGTAGGCATGGTAAGTGAAAATGAAGAGTCCCATGTGGTGATGTAAGCATAGAAGTTTGATTTGGAAGTAAAGGATGAGGTGTCATTTTTTCAACCATTTGCAAAGGTGACAAGGAAGGAAAAACATTTGTGGGTTTTGGTAGAATCATAAGTTTTGAACACCATGGCCACGAGTTACCATTCGCATTTTTCAAAATATTCAAAAGATAGGAAACAATTGACACAACTTAAATACCTAGCAGTGTGTGGAAGGTGGTCTTCGCAAATTACAAGGTGACATATTACAATAGTCCTTTTTAAAATGATATTTTGAAAGACCAACTCCAAGATGCATTAAAAGAATTGAAGACTAGGATATCTAATGAGGAAAGGAACAAAAGAACTATGTTGCAAAGTGAAAAGGTCCTAACACAATTGAAGGGAATGGATGGACATGCCATTTGGAATGTTTTCAAAAGGTGGCAAAATGTGATTAATGGCATATCTATCTCACGCATATTACATATCTATTCCTCCTATGGTATGTGAATTTGTAGATGAATAGTCATCTACTTCATGCTCTTAGGTTTAGGCTTTACGTTAGATGGCAAGGCATAGACAATTATAGACGTGTTGTTGAACAATTGATGAAACCCAAGCCACCATGGTATGGGAGATGGTGGTCAACAATGTTGATTAAAAAACTCTAATGAAGGCAAAGATGGAGGTTAACATAGAAAAGAAGAAACAAGTGATGTTTAACAATTTCAAAAAAACTAGAGATCTAAGAGTTTTGATAGATGAAAAATTTAAAGCAAAGGTTGAAGAAGTGCTAAATTGTAGTTAGAAATCCCCGTCCCATTTGAAATCAATTGGGTTTTCAATTTGGTCATTAATGATTTATATGTGAAGTCTAGGTGGCATCTATGTAAGAAGTTATTTATAATAATTATATTTTGGAACTTGTGGATGTGATTATTGAAAGATTTACGAATTTCAATGAATCTCCCATCAATGAGTCCAATAACCTATGGCCTCATAAATGCAAAATGTAATGAAAATTGCATCACCATAAACTACAATCTTGGTCCAATTCCATAGCAACGTGTCACACATGTTGTCATGTTTCATGTACATGATGAAGTGGAATAGTCATCATTATAGGGTCAATTTAGTCAATTGCTTTGTCACAAAGTGAAACTTGCTAATGGATCTCACATGCATGAACTTGAAAGGGTGGGGACCACTAATGCCATTAGTTCATCAAACTCTAACAAACTTGGAGTTGTTTGCATTGTACCAAACCTGTTTTAAACACCCACATTTTGATCAGTTGATTGCTTGACATTTGATTTTGATTCATTTGCATTGAATAGCTCCAACATGTTAATGTTCACAACTATAATCACATAAACAATTTGATGTTGTTTGTGTGTCTTCTAGAACATCTTTTAATTGTTATTTGATGAAGAATTATCATAATCACTCATGTCCAAGTAAACATCATTATTAGGAGAAACCATGGAACACAAGGACAAAACCCTAAAAAAACTTTAAAAGACACCTTGAAATAAAGCTAAAAAAAAGGCAAGAACAAAATGAAAACCCCTAATAATGAAAAAGAAAAAATCACAAGGTAAACACTAGAAAAGAAAGAAACAAGAAGAAATGAAAAAATCTAACCCAAAAAAAAAACCCCTTTAAAAAAAAAACCAACGAAAAAAAGAGTTAATGAAACAAGTGAAAATCAAAGGAACTCCCACAAATGAAAATGAGAAAATGAAAAAGAAATAAAGAATGACAGAGCCCACTTACATAGTTCCAGCCAAAAAAAACCTTAAAAATCATTCTATCTAGTCATAAAGCAAACCGTAAAATAACTTTGTAATGAAAAAAATAGAAAATGCCCAAAACCAAATCCTGGAATATCCCTCAAGTGGTCCTTCCTCGGAAAAAAAATGTAACAAAAAAAAGTTTCAAAGAAGTGCCTCAAGTGTACCATCGAAAAAAGAAAAACTTGTCAAAAAAAAAATAAAATAAGGGTGCCTTCAAGAAAAAACAACTGCCGGAAAAAAAAAAAGTTTCAAATCTTATTTCACCCACTATTATCAGCATTGGTCTCCAGTTTCATGATTTCATCCCTAGACATGTGGACATGGGGACTTTCTGAATAACTTAAAATTGGGGATGAAACTGGGACAGAGTGAGACAAAGTATGAGACTGGTGAGGACTTTACAGATAAACTTTAGTAGGAAAATCTTTGAAATTCTAAACTTAAAAATCAACCTGTCCTCTTTTCCACATATGGGTGTTCATTTCTTATGAAAATTTGGTTGTCTTTGTTATTTATTTTTTTTAAAAAAATTAGGTTAATCAACATCCTGTTCTAAAAAGAAAGACATCTACGAAAAACTTGCATGACATATTGCAAAATAATTTTATAGGGACCTTGTCCAAACAAGATATACTTGCACCTCCATATTCACATAAAAATAATTCTACAAAAGAAGACATATAAAATCAAAGTTTTAAATTCTAGAAAATGTTGATTTCACAATCTAACAGTTTTGTGATGTAGCAATATTGGCAATCATTCAAAAGAGGAATAAGCCACATCCGGTTATATGTGAGAAGGGAAAGTAGAAAATTTTAAGAATCTTGCTATATTTCGAGAACTTCTTGTCTGAATATGACAAATTCAAAGACAAAATCCTTGAAATCTGAAGACTTTGGTGCATTTTTCTCACGAAAATTAGATTAACTCAAACACACTTAACTAAGATGTAATTAAAACATATTATTTATTTATGTTTTGAAATTCAATTTTTAAAAAAAAAATCCCATACCCACAAAACCATGCACGAGGTCCCTCATTTGGGGGAAAGCCTGCACCATCTAGCTTTTTAGAGCAACTACACTCCTACGCACTATTTAGGCCTCTACTACTAGGTTTAGGAATTTGACAGGGGCCCGGGGGCCCTTGCTTTTTCACACTTATAGGCAAATTTTGAAATTGCCTTTTAAGAGTGATACGCAACCTTGATTAGTTGTTTTTTGTTTGACATGCAACTTTTAAAAATGTTTCTCACATGTAAATTATTGGAATGAACGAAATGAACAAACCACGACTTGCAAGAAAAAACCACAATAATTGAAGTCAAACATGATTTCAATTAAAAAAAACACTTCATGGTATGTAGAGCCTCAAAAAGCAAATCCTATCCTCTTATAAACAAGTTCAAACCCATTGTCACTATATTTGTCCAATGCTAATAACACATCATCTTGAACAAATTAGATTCAATTAGTTCTATAAGTGAAGAAAGATTGACAGTTTGCATTGTAATGGACCACGACATGTGCAAAATCAGAATTGTCCAACAAACCATACCTACCAGTCATTAGCATATCTAACATACCCAAGAATAAGATTATATTCACAAACTTTCGATAATGAGCCAGAAGTAGAAGGCCTCAAATTTGTGCATTTTGTGCATTAGGTGACACATATGCAAAATGCACTTCTAAGATGCTGAATATGTCTTGCACCATGCCCAGGCTCAGGTTTTGGGAAATCATGCTTCTTTGCTGTGAGCTGCCAAAATGTCTTTGCATGTCATTTCAATGCAATGGGTATGAAGGATGATTTGGGTGAAAATGTGCCAAAGTCACCACATTTTGAGTGATTTTTTTTCTGAAGCTACCATATTTTGACAATAGATTCTTGAAGGTTGCTAAAGCATAGCAGGATTTTTAAGATTTCCCACTGTCCTCTCTGAGCTATAACCAAATTTGGATCATTCCTCTTGAGGATGATTGCCACTGTGACTACATCACAAAATTGAAAAAAACAAAGGCTGACATTGATCACTACACAACTAATTAACACATTTCAGAACTTTACTGCACAATTTATAATCACAATATCTCAAACAGGGTTGAAACTTGAAAGTGCTGATGAGTAGCTACAATAGTTTGGTTGAGTGGGTTGTACTTAACAAGGTTCATAACAGGCCTTGATCTTTATTAAATTGGTGTTTTACACCTGGAGAATAATCTGCAACCCTTATTGATAGCCAGTAGAATTATTCGGGTTTAGGGTTCTCGGATGAATCAAGGAGGATCTAGAGGACTTAAATTGCTAAGAGTTACATAGCACTATCACAGGTGCTCTTCTGGATGCATGTTGAGTAGGTTCCAATGGGTCATGATCAAATGGCCTGGAACTGGAGGCATCCAAGGTGAATTTTCAGGTCAGGTTGCAAAAGGTATACATCAAGTATACGATCATACAATCAGTTGTGATGGGTGGAGTCATTTGTGCACCAAAGAAATTTTCCATTGTGAAACTAATCGATCCTCTGCTGTGATCAAGTGGGTTGAAGGTTTGAATTTTGCCACACATCAGGCAAAAGCAGGGTTGGTACCTGATGAGCATTTCATGAAGATTAGTGTGGCTCAGCAAGTCACAGACTGGAAGCCAATTTGACCAGCCTCACCGTCAAAAAGGATTAAGTGATCTTGCTGCTGGATGTTGCCTAAAATGCTGAGGCTAGAGCTACCAGCCATGGCTAAGCATTGAACACTGCCAGCATCGTTTGCAGAAATATAGAGATTCTCAGGTGCCAAAGTGAAATCTGCATTGGTGAAGTGCAGCACTATGCTGGGTAATGTTGCAGCATTCACTGCACCTCCAGTATTGAAACATAAATCCAGGCCATATTGTGCTCCAGAAACAAGTGGATAAGTCAAAGCTGCACGGATGGCCTGTCCAATAGTCCACAATTCCACAGCAAAATAGAAAGACAGTTAGTACTTGAGCATTAACAGCTAGAGTCAGTTCTATATAGCCTTGAGACTGTATGTGTTCATGAACTAGACCACATGCTTGTCCTTTGGGACAAATAGTGGAGTATCTCTGAATTCAACTATGGGCAGATTACATGAAGATGCCTCTGTATTGACACATGATTTGAAACATCCATAAATCAGCTCAGCTGCATTGGACTGAGTTGCTTCCAAATTTGCTGTAACGGTTTAGGGTTACCCTAAACCCTTATGCCACCTATCTTTGTTATACTACGACTCTCCATAGCTACAAGCCATTGGTGCTCTAGTTCACTGATGGTTTTAGCGGGAATATCAAGAGAATGAGAGAAGGCATTACCGTCAGTACTGCATTATATGCATCTGTGTCCAAATAAGTAATAGTAGTTCCAGAGTCCACAATGATTCCACCAGTTCCAGCAGCATCAATGGCAAAGCTTCCATCCGGGTAGTCCACAGCTGTACCTGCAACACTTATACCGTCCAGACCTATGTAGTAAAAAGTTGGGTTGGCAGCATTAGGCACAAGGGGTGTGTATGCAAGTCCTCCTGATGTGACGGCCCCATCTCCAAAGATCAGTGGACTGGTGTTTGGACTGTTATAGTTCACAAGGCAGTAGGAGAATTTCTTGCTCACTGTAGTACCGAGCTGAGATATGAGTGAAAGAGGACCTTGTCCCAATCCCAGTAGTCCACCTGCAGGTGAAAAACTGCCCATGTTGGTGTGACCGCATCCAAACCCTATGTCAGGGATGCTGCCTGAACCCAAAGTCACTGTATCTGTGGCAAAATTCCCATTTGTTGTTGATCCATCTCCATAACCATACTCGTATTCGCAGCCACCTCCACAGCTCACAACTTGAATATCCTGGAACAAACCACAAGTAACCAACATAGTTGGTGCACAAAAGTCAGTTTCATTAGATCAACTTTCATGCAGCCTGCACCTCAAAAGCAAGCTTGTCAAGACTTTGGAGTTGAATAGAGCTCATTGCTTATACCATATTTTGATGCAGTATAAACCAGTGTTTTTAATTTTTAAAGAACCATCAATTCTGGCTCTCCAACTATTTTAGAATCAAAGAACCATCAGTTCTGGTTCTTTGAAAAATAATTCAGAATCAAAGATTCTGGTTATTTTAAAAACCTCAAACAACTGGCACTTTTCATGAAAGAACAGGCAAAGAACCAGAATTGGCCAAAAAATGGCCATTTTGCATGATTATAAATCTAAGTTAGATGAGTAATAATTGAGTGGGATTCTCTGTAAACACTTGGATGAAAATGCTCTGGAAGAATTCACAACCATTTGGGCCCCAACAGACATTGTGTACCCCAAAACTAGATGTGAATTTCAGGCTCTAACATTCCTTTGTGTTTTAAGCATTGTGTTATAATCTACACAAAACTATATGACTAAAGGTGGAGAACATAACAAGAAATTAAGGCATGCCTACAAAGGCAAGAAGAGTAAAGGAAAGCAAAAGGGAGAAGTAATCTAACACTACCAACTTCATGAAGACTTAAATCACTTTGGAACTCGTTGCATTCATGGGTGAGTTGAAGGCTAGAAGATAGAAGTGCAATTAGACCCTCTTCCTTAGATTGATGAACTCACCTGTAACTGAACACAGATGGGTAGCCAAATGCTCTTCTAGAGTAAAGATGGGCCACAAATGCAAATGTCTAGAACAACGTTCAGACCTGAACATTGGCCCAACATTTCTACCTCTTTCACAATGGGATGGAGCTAGAGTTGGGGTTCTGAGTGGAGGCTAGAAAAAAAGAAAAATCCAGATAAATTTGTTGTTGCCATAATGACTAAAACCAAATTTACAAACTTTCCAAAAGTGGCTCAAGGGAATTTCCAAACTTTCCGTCAGAGAATTTAGCCAAATTTGGCCATAAAAATCATGAAAGCAAGATAAATTGAGCATCTTACTCTATTTCTGGCTACCTACTAGAAATTCGTATAGAATCTGGTGATTTATTAGATTATCTTCAAAAAATTCTTAAATTTGGTGATCTAAAATTTTAAAAACTGTTCTTTTTGCCAGTTTGGAAAAAAAAAAAAAAAAAAAGGTCAAAAATGGAAACGGTGTGCCAGGGTGACCCAGCAGCACCCACCAGCGATGGTGTGTGGACAGGAAAACCCTTTTTCATTGTATTTCTATATCCCATAACTAACCCACACGGCCAGAGTGGTTAGTTATGTACCAACCATAGATAGATGCATCTACCTACCTAGTAGCCACCAAGTACGTTACATAATAAAACTCTTGCATTCCCTACCTACTTAAAATAGGGTACATACTCACATACATAGGTCTAGTGTAGAAGGGTAGTGTGTACAGGATAGGCTTGATACAAAGATTCCACCTTGGTAATTGAACCACAACTGGGTGGGTGCTGGGAACTGACTAACCCTATATTGATCCACAAAGATGGGCCCAATTTCCCCTCGTAGCTCTCACCCCCTCTTTTTTTTTGGGTTTCCTCTTGGGATCTAAACCGTGGTACCAACTTTTGTTGCAAAGAAAGAAGGAAATTCACATGAATCTAAGAAAACATGTTATAAGTACACTCCTTTCTTTTGCAACAAAGTTGGTGCACATGGCTCATGAAAGTGAAAGTACCCACGTGGTAGAGTCTAGAGAGAGAGAGAGAGAGAGAGACACACACACACACACACACACACAAACTAGTCCTGGCTTAATATACATCTTAATATAGCTGGCCACAATTTCCTAGATCTTGGGTGATGCTGAATCTTGAGCCTTTTTGGTGGGCGACAAAATTCACCTTATTTTTTACACATGTATATAATAATACTACTAGATGCTCTTTAAACACCCAAACAAACCCAAAAGAAAAAAAAAAAAGTTCTTTGAAGGTGGTTGTTGTTCATCATGCCATAATTCTTGACCAAGAGGTGTCAGGCTAAAGAGTCCTAGAGGCAGTAGATCAGAAGGCATACTTGCTGGAGTACTCTAGTGACCGGCCATTAATAAACTAGTTTCTCAACTTCAAGGATTGAACTAGAGCTCAAAGTTGAGTAAATTCATGGCCACCAGCCAGCCATCACAATGTAATGAATGGAAACTTAATGATTGAAAGGAAATATGCATTCACCAGCACCACACTCATAATTGGAGCCTACATCCATTCAGAAGAACCTATGTCGGCGAAGATCAACTAGAAATATACGATAGGAGTCTAGGAGCATTATTACACTCAGCAGAGTCTAAATTGTTCGTCATGTAAGGTTGGATTCATGGGTTGTAAACTTGTACATATTGCATGATCTTTGTTTTTCTTAACCTCTGGACACCAATAGGTTAAGATCACAAGCACGGCCGGATGCAAGTGATTCAATTATCAGGCTTGCAGAAACTGATAATCAAAAGCCTCGAGATGCATCAAATTGCAGCATTAAATTGGCTAAATGGTTGATTCACAGCTCCATACATATACATACATGTACATGCAGGTGGTTATACTAAAGTCTGCACGCTACTCTTCAGTTGAATCTGGTTAGGCACTCACCCAAAACTGTACAAGATGCTTACAATTGCAACACTACAAGAAGAGAATGCGGTTTTTCTCACACACACACACAAAAAGCCACTCATGACATATGTACATGAGGTAAACTTTGTGGATTCATTCATTACAAGGTACAATATGCGATGTTTATTGTGGCATATATTGCATTAAAAGGACAATTTGGCATTAGTTAATGACAGATATAACACAATTGCAATATGTGCCATTACCTAATCTCATATTGTCCTTTTAATGTAATATATATGTTGGGAATTGAATACAAACTTACACAAATTTGAAGGAGTGCAGCTCTGCTTCATGTGGTTTGGAGCAATTAGTTCACATATAGTACTAGCTCAGATTCAAGAGAGAGAATTTGGTATTTGGAAGAGGAGGGGGAATGAATATTCAGGGAGCTAATTGCAGTTGGGTTGGTGAAGAAGGCTCATACCTGGCACAAACCGTTGCCACAATTGAGGGCTTGGTAGGTGGATGAACGGGCGGGGTTGAAGGCGTTGCCAGTTTGCGGATAACAAGAAGAGCAAGGCAAGCACTGAGTCCATAACAAATCACTTCCTGTGTCCACAATCGCAGTGAAGGTTTGTGGAGGCGTCCCCAGTCCAATCTGCGTCAGGTACTCTCCATTGCCTGCTGATACTGGGACGCTGAATTCCGCTGCTGCATCCAGCTGCTGTTGCTCCGGCTTTGCTGCTGCAGCCGCTGATCGACTACCGCGGGCTTGAATGGAGCGGAGAATTGAATCTCTGCGTTTGCTGCTCCTTTTCACCGCTTGCACTAATCTCTCGCCCATGCTCTTAGGCGCAGTACTAGACTCCCCCAACGGAGACGAAGCTGGCAGGTGATCTCTGTGAACAAGCTCTGCTCTCAGCACCTGCACAGTAGTAACCATCATGCACCTTGCGCGTCAAACTAGCTTCGTCTAGAATCAGCGCTAATTT
>Ga0116228_10001595_pt1 | contig 19002 bp, 10 predicted proteins | sample S1TSphfallax_2_FD_89694 | JGI IMG/M metagenome (GOLD analysis project Ga0116228, IMG submission 89694) | Host-associated microbial communities from peat moss isolated from Minnesota, USA - S1T2_Fc - Sphagnum fallax MG | ecosystem: Host-associated > Plants > Peat moss > Unclassified | place... | reverse complement strand
CTTATTACTGTAATTACTATATCATTATGTTTATTATTGTAAAAGTTGTTATTTGTCAAGTAAAAGTTTTTTCCATTGGTAATTAATAAGTATAAATCAAATAATTTGCTAAACATATATATATTTCTAAATTATTGTAATATTACTATAAAATATTTATCATAGACAAGTAATTACAGAAATTTTTATTTAAAAAATTATTGTATAATAATTCCTGAAATTATAATCATTACAATAATTAATTTAACTACATTATAAATTTTCCAAATTTTTAATTCAGATTTAAAGTTATAAATTACAGATTGTGAACTATTATGTTCAAGTAGAAAGTAATTATGAAATTACTATAATTAATTCTTATTTGAAATTATTACAATGATTTTAAAGTAATGTAACATTAATTACAGTAATTGAATTATTTTATTGTAAGAATATAAATTATATAATATAAAAACTTATTTTGTAACAATAACTATTTAGTGTAACTTATTATTAAGAAATATGATCATTTATTATTATTTATAAAACTGATATATTATGAACAAGTAATTACAGGAAATAAACATTTTAATTTTTTATATTGAAATCCATGTAGTTATGGTCATAACATTAATTACTTTATTTATAAATTAATTATTCAAGTATTTTAATTCTAACTTACAAATAAATTAAGTAATTACAATGATTTTATGTCACTATAGAATAATAATTATTATTATAAAATTTTATGTTTCTATATTTAAAATTTAGTATAAATAAGTAAATAATGAGTACTACACACAACTATTTTCTTGTATATATTTTTTAAATAGAATAATTACAGCAACTTTGTTCATTATTTTAAGATTATTATAAAATTTTGAAATAAAAATCTTAATTATAGGACATAACTTCTCAATTAGGATATGAAATTTAATTATTATTATCAAAACATAAGTGTTGTAAATACAATAGTTAGTTTTTATGATTGGGAACTATCAATTTAGTTAATGTGAAATTAATGTTGTAATATTATTTATTCATTTTACATAAGGAGTAATAAATAACAAGTAAAATAATTTTTATAATTATTTTAAATTTGCGATAAAATATTCTAAAATTTTATGACATAATAACAATTATATTTTGTAAGTACATAATTAAATATTCTAGTACACTGGAATGTAATTCTTACAATTATAAAAAAAAATTTAAACTATAGTGGCAATATTTTATTTTTAAAAATATAAAAAGTTAAAATTATGAACAATGAAGCTGAATTGTAAATTATGTGTATATTATAATTAATGTATAAATACAATAATTTGATTGGTATTAAACATATAAAATATTTAGTATAATAGTCTATTTTGGAATATATTTAATTTATTTGGAATTATAAGTAATTTAATGCAATGAAATTAGTATATTTACAATAATGATATCAATGACTTCAATTACAATAAAAATACTATGAATATTAAGTTTAAACATAAATCGAATAAATATTATAATTGATGTATATTAACGTATGTTGATTGCGACTATGCAGCACTTTGCTTGCGACTAATGAAACTTTAGATGGTTACTCTTGGTTGACAAATCCAATTCATATATACATATAAACCAATTTAATTGTAATTGACTTAGTTGATGTTAGCATAATGTTACAATAGTCACAAAGAGCAAAAATTTAGTTGCAAAAACCAAATAGTCGCAAATAGTTTTAAACGCATCAATCACATATTGGTCTTTTTCTTCTAGTGCCCCTCCACCATTCTCAAACAAGCAAAGAAGCTCAATGAAAACCAAAATGAAGAGAGATAAAATGAAGGAGAAGATATGGAGTTTGATTTAAGGTTTACTTTGATCGTACAGTGTGGATTTCATCAAAACAGTAATATTTTATTGCAAGAACCTGGGCCTCAAGAGTTACAAATTTATGTTTTATATAGTTTGGGCATCCAAAATGTGGGAGAAAATGATCCTATATTTAATACTAGTCCAAAATTTGACTAAAAACAAGTTAGGTGTAGGGTAGTATCACCCATCATTGATCAATAGATGGTGGATCAGGCCACCCGTCTTCCTTCCTTGAGGGGTTTTCTTCTACACACTTTCAAAATGTTGGCCACATTTGTCCCTCAAAAGAGCTTGGTCATGGGTGTGGGGTGTAAAAACTGAAACCAAAAGAGAACATCAAGGGCCTTGCCTTTATTTTGTGATGGGTTTTTTTCATGTTCACTTTCAGAAGTTTGGCATCTTAGTTAATAGAGTGCACACTAGTTGCACATTGGAGGACATATATTCACAAGTGGGGTATTTTTTTGACCCGCTTACTTTGTGGAGGCATATCTCACTTGGTTTCAAAACCAAATACAATTTTGTAAATGGCTATAGGAATGCTAGGTGAGGGTTACCTAGAGTGTATGGAGCTCCAAACATGAAATTGACAAGAGAACAACGGCCAGCTCTTCCAGTCATTAAGTGTTCACCTACCAGCCTGTGACCAAACACATAAGAAAATGTTTATCTTTTCTGGGAACTCATATGTTGATTGAGTGCTTAAAAAAGGTTTCCAAATTTCCTAACTTTCATAAAACTACTCTGTAATAGGATGGGTTCTAAGTTCCTCGCTTTTGTGGCCTGACATTAAACCCATAATCAATCCCTTGACATGTGATCAAGGAATTGGAAAGAAATGTTGTATTAGTAGTTGATTGGCAATATATTGTTGTAGGGTAAGTGGACATTGCAAGTTCTGAAGCTAAGTAAGCAAATAAAAATAATGCAAATACCATAATTTTCGCAAAGATGAATGTAAGAGTTCATACATACATTTTACTCTCAATGAGGTCAAAGGCAAATCATACTTAAAACAAAAATTATTAGAAAATAATGAAAATTAGATTTTAAGGTAAAAGGTTAAGTGATAAATTTATTTTAAATATTATTTTTCCTTTTCTCATATTATAAGAACTTAGTATATGGTCATTTTTCTGTGTGGTTTCTTAGTACAATACATCCAGCAAATCCAGATATGCACAACTTCTATTATTTTCAAAATTCATTTACGATGGGCTAGCCTAACTTATAAATCTGAACTATTGTATGACTTTTTGCAAATAACATTATTACACCTCTATAAAGGAGCATCAAAGTTCCACATAACACTTTTTATGTTAGATTTCATTGAAGATTACCAAAATACCACCTACTTTTTCAAAAGGGTTCAAATTGGTAAAGATGTTTCACGAAATTGCAATATAAATGATTGTAACCGCTTCTTACTACTTCATCATATGGTGGATAAGATGAAAATATGAACTCTAGAAATGTTACATATATGCTAATGTGTATGATTAAGGTATAATGATAGTGTATTGTATACAATCAACTATGTCTTTCATGGTGGGAAGATATGTCATGTCATATCCTAGGATGTCTCAGAAGATTGTGCACAAGGATTATAACATTGATGTCTTCTTCAATAGAATATCAAAACCAGCCTTTCCCACTACCAACCATTGGATGAACTATGGTATCACATGTGGGATATGTGTGATAAAGAGGCTCCCCCATCCCCAACCAAATGGACAATTGTGGAACACAAATTCGACCCATTGCGTTTAGGTGGCCATAAATTGGTATGAAATTTATGGATATAAGTTTTCAATTCTTACACAATTTCATTTGTAGCTGGCCTTCTTTAGAGATCGAATTCTAAAGTGACACAATCAACTATTGTGAGAATCTCAACAACCAATTGCCTACTAGCTCACAAATGAAGTATCAACATCAGCTGTCATCGGCCTTATTTTTCATAACCTTACTGCTTATTCGATGAAAATATCATAATTGCTCTCTTCATGGATGAAAACAACAATCATCATACATTCTTTCAGAGATTCACTTAATGACAATAATGATGTAAGATAGGTATGAAACGAAAGGCGCACAGTACTAAAAAGTGATTGACATGTTTTTCAACCGACTTAGTATGTCAGGTCATCTCAATCCTCACAAGAGTTTGCTATGACTGGTAATCAGCTCAAGCCCACCCATTACCAGAAATAGCGGTGACTATTTCTGTTAACCCATGGCCTCTTGCCAGTTACCTAGTCCAAAACTATCATAAAATCCCCACAGGCTTTGTCTAGTTAGGCCATAATACCAACAAGATGCTAATGGCTGTGTGGGCGAGGATCGACCAAATCGAATGGGACTTTGTAGAGCTCCCAAAACCATAAACTTGCAATCAAGCATGTGAACGTGTTGTTCATTGGGCTGCAACACTTACTGCCCACCAGGATGCACACTCCAATGGCTCAGCGTCCTGGTAATACCCTTGTTGTACCCGCAAGCATGGGCTGGGCTGAGCCCATTCCAGTACGTAACCCAGTAGGAATGCATTATTGCGGAACATCCAATCACAATCCTGACATCTGAGCCATTGGTTGACACGGATCTTATTGAGGCTCCATATTGTTATCTGCCAAATCATACCATTACAAAAAGGGTTATTTGCCCCATGTGATTCTGATTCATAATCTGCCTTGGAGAGTGGAAGACTAATCCTTGCCTTTTGTGTAAGGTAAAGCCCCAAGGTCAGGGGCATTCCCAAAATAATGTGGCCAACGATGAAGCTGTGGCCACAAGTCTGACCCCCTATTTTGCGAATGTCCTCCACCCTTGGGCTTTTTACCCGTTATGGAGCTTGAGGCAAAGGTTATGAACTCAAACAATAGAAGATCAAAATGCATAGGAGGGGGAAGCGTTCTTATGGCTACTCCTAGGAGTGGGAAGGATCTGACTCCTCCTACATGTAGACATAATAACCCTCCCTTTCTTAAGAAGTAGGTGTAGTAAGGTCCCTCCCACTCTTAAGGAATAGTTGTAAGAACCCTCCTCTTTTCTGAGAGGGATATTCATGGATATAAGTTGCCCTCCAAATATTCTAGAAATTTTCTTTAATATTTTAGGGTGAAATGGTGAGTTTTGTTCATAAGCGTTGGCAAAATGATATACCAGATACATATTTGCACATAATCCAATGAGAGGGAGCAGTCTCCGGTATATACTATCAGTCTCTTTACTAGTATATACATGCTTGCTGCATAGGGGGAGGAAAATCTGCTGCTTCCTCATCTTCAGCCACAAGATTGGTGCTTTTGAAAAACAATGCACCTGAGCAGGAAGCATTTATATGTATACTATCTACAGGGTACTAGGGCCCTTAATTGCTGAATATGTGAATGAGATGCATCTCAGGCCCAATTGCCAACACCTAACTTCGGGAGGTTGCTATAAGGAGAAGAACGAATCTCCATAATTTTAGGTATTAGAACAAATGTTTTGTTTTCAGTTTTTGCTTGAAGCATTGATTCAGCATTAATTAATGATACCTTTTCAGAAAATTGTGTCAACTGTTGAAAACTGGTGACAAACTACCCCAACACTAAGAACTACATCTTAGTCTGGCGAACTTTTTGAATTTTCTAACAAAAAATGAAAAACGTCCAATTTTTCTTTTAAAGTAGGGGGATCAGTGACAATTTATTCTTCTTCTTTTTAATTGCCACAAAATCACTGATTAAAGCAAGTCTACCGGCAGCTGTAAAATAGCTTATACACTTTAATTGAGATAAATCGATAGTGAAAATAATGCGATAATGAGTTTGTACCAGTGATTTCATTATAAGACAACCTCCAATCATGGTTTTGACACTAAATTGTTTTTTGTTAAATTCTCTGGCTGTAGTTTTGAGCTTCATATTTGTAAACCCTGCTATTCTAGTTTTGGCACACATTTTCAAATTCAAGAATCCCAGGGCATGTTTTGAAAACCAATTCAGGTTTTCATGTACACACTAGATACTCCCCAAGCTATATTGTATAGGTATGAAGTTTTACAACAAATCAAAACTAGAGATTGCATAGGTAGAGAGTTCTACAAATAATTAAAACAGATCAAATATCTAAAAAGTTCAGTGTCTTTACCTAAAGAACGTGAACCTGTGTTGAAGATTTGTTTTCAAGGTTCCAGTTTGGGTACCAGTTCTAGCCTAAGGCTATTTCCACAGTCTCAATCGTGTGCCAGTTCCACCAAAAGGATGCCAATATAGATCACAATAACCTAAACCCCTGGACTTCAAACTCGAGAACCTGCCAACACTGGATTGGACCTCAAAATCAATGGTTTGGATGTGATCAGCACTGATAGAGGCCCAAATAGGGGGGTGTCAATGGAAGTGATCTTATGGGTCATTACTTCATTCAAAGAGCTGCAGCAGTAAAAAGTAGCATTAGGCAATGTGGCCCTTGTCTACTCTTTGAGTTCCATACTTCGCCCTCTGGTATGATGCCACTTCGCTGTGAATGTATGGGAAATTTCATGATCAATTGATTAAATGAGCAAATGCATCCTGGGAAAAATTGTAAGACTTGAAGCCAAGTGGTTTTGATAGCACCTCAAATTTGCAGGCTGTTGAAATGCAAGGTGATGTAATGTCACCTACAACTCCGTGAATCTAAAAATCCAACGCTGTCCTGCACCTCTCCTGTTGGAACGAATGCCATACTCTGTGAAACGGTGGGAGTGACAGTTGACAGGACAATGATGGAAATCAGAATCCGATATTTCCCCAATTGCTTTTGTCTTAAGTCAAAGTATCCTGGGCCTCTGCGGGACTAAGGATATCCTGGTACTGTGAGGAAAATACCAAGCAAGTCAAATTCGCCATGTTTTTGGAAGGGTAGTAGCATGTACCAGATCGCAACAATTTTGGGGTAAGACACTGACTAACAGGGTACTCGGAGGAAAGCCTAGAGACCTCATGAATATCTTGGACAAGTTTTCAAAAGCAAACTTCAAATTGGATTTATTCATCCTTCTACAAACGCAATCTCCACATATTGAACCTCTCATGTGCAACAGGAGTTCATCAACATTATTAGCAATTTAATAGGTGTTGATAAGCTATACAAATTTCATTCAGGTAAGGTGTTTATACCTTAGTACCTCACAAAGTTCACATGTGGTACTAAGGTCTATCCAGTGTTGAGTGCGTAAATGGTTTCGTACTTAGACTTCATGTACCTCTAAATGTAGAACATGAAACATGTAAATGTAAAATCATGTAAATTTATTTTATGCCGTGTAAAACAGTGGAAGTGTAAAACAAATACATTTATATGAATTTATGCAACTGTGTGAAGCAATGTAAAAATGTGGTTTCTATTTGGAGAGGGAGGGGATTTCATAATTTTTTTGTAATAGGCCAACCAAATGGTCCATTGCAAAGAAAAAAACCCATCAAAAACATTTGTGGTTTAGGATGCACCACAATTAATTTAATTGATTAATATGAATCACAATAAGTACAATAAGTACCTAGGCTCTTGTAAAAGCTACAATGAATAGTACTCAATAATAAAAGCTATTATTGAATATTACTCATAAAAGTAACAATAATAACAATAAAAGTTGTACTCAAGCAATGAAGTGGGGCCAAATGTGCATTCAAGATTTTTTTTGAAAAAACGGCACCATAGGTAGTCCCATATTGGTAGAAAATGTTTAGGGAGTATCAAAGCATCATGATTTTTTTGAAGTGCCAATCAAAGTGACCCATTGCAAAAAATAAAATTAAGCTTTGCGATGCCCTCACAACCAACTAATATGGATTTGCAAGAAGATATGGTCACTAAAGGTATATAGTAAATATATTTAACACACCTCAAAATATTTACATGGGGTCGTGTGAATGTATTTGACAAATACTTACATTAAATTCATGTAAGTGTAAAAACAAATTTATACATGACAACAATATAAGTGTAGGTGTAAAAAGTTTAGACCATATACAACTATTGACACTTACATGCACAACATTAGTTCTATCCCTTTTACAAGTAATTTTTTTTAAAAAATTGAACAAAGAGGTTCAAGGATTGTTGTGAAAAAAGAACTTTATAAAAATTATAATTTTTAAGGATTCCATTACAATAATAATGAATTCAAAATATGAATCAATATTTCCATCAATATCAATGGTGAGGATCACCAACAAAATGCACTACCTCTCCTAATTAGGACTTGGAATTAACATCAACAAAAAAAATTTGAAGATCTAAATTGAAAACATTTAAAGCAAAGATTAGTCTCATTGAAAAAGAAAGATTGGTTTCACCCCTTATTGTCCTTTTAACTTATTCATGATTGAATTTTCTATTACAACAAAACAATGGTTTTTAAACTACTCATATTGGGTAAAAGCATGGGCAAAGGAGTCACTCAAGTGAATGGACATTCCTTAAAACTGCATTTTTGTATGTTCGAAAGATCAAAAGTGAAGCATAGTAATTTGGATTCATTTTTCTTTTGGAAATATTTTTCATTAATTGCAAAGTTTACATGCTTTAAGCTTAACAGAAATCAAAATGTTTTTACATGTTTAAAGCATTTAAACTTGAAGAATGGACAATCTTTGTTTTTTTTCAAACATTTTTTTTTACCAAATGTGCACCATTCCTTCTAAAAATTGAAGAGGATTTTAACATTGATTAGTAGAAAGGAAAAATGATTTGAATTGATGAATATTTTTTATAACCCATTTGAGCACATTTACCTTTAAAGTGATTTTGACCCTGAAAATTATGGATTTTAAAAATGTGTCTTCAATAAAAGTTGTTCATATTTATGTAATAGAGGGCATGAATGCATAATATACATGATATGAAATCAATTTGTAGTCAAAATGTATTGATATGTAAAATGTAGTGTTAAATGGGGCATCCAAAATACTAAATTATAAATTATGAACCAACACAAAAACAACATGTGTCGTGTGTAATCCTTGGAAAAGACATTTACCTTGGCGACCCTCCTCCTTTAACAATGTTTTCACTCTATTGCAATTAAATTAATTATAAAATGTAGGTTATTAATCAAAAATGATTTGATTATGTTCATTTTGACTAATATTAAAACTAGGGATGTTTGTTATGATTAATAAAAATTGTCAATTAATCAAATTGAACAAAGTGTTGTACATGTAGTGGATGTGATGTCGAAGTGAATTTCACGTGTGAAAATCAATGAATTTTATGTAATACAAATTCACATAAACATAAGTATGCTTACATGATTTTTCAATGATGTTTTTAAAAAATTTATGTGAAAATTAGTTTTTTGTGAAAATAATTTAATTGTGAAACCAAAAAATAATTCTACTACAAATCTCACATGTAATTAAAAACATAAGTTCTAAGTTTCATAGCCCAAATGAAAATTAAAACAATAAATTTGAAATGACTTTTAATCTCTACATTACATTTTGAAATTTAAAATGTAATTAGTACATGTCCTTAATACATTGATTAAATTTTTAAATGTAATTTCATGTACTAACATAATTTCATTTCATTAATGTAAGTGAATAAAGTTAATTATTTTCACTATTGATTTTTTGTAGTTGAAAATTCAAATTAAAAATGATTTTCTTGTTAATCATTATAATAAACAAAAAAAACATTAAAAACATGTGATAGAATTACATTTATCTTAATGCAAAATTCTGAATTATACACAAGTTGAATTCCTTGTAATGACATATTGAAATTGTGAGTTACATGATTAAATTCAATAGGGATGCATGATTTTAAAAAAGAGAAAATGATGGGATATAGTTTTAGAAATGGTTTTGTGAATAGAAAAATAAACCGTTTTAAAAAAAATCATATCAATCTAATTAAGTCAAAATTAGATTTCAAGTATGACCTAGTGGTAGTTCAATAATTTTGTTGAAAAAACTTAATAATATGTTTATTATATTTTATTATTTTATTATTTCTTTAATTTAACCATTTTTATCATTATTAATATGACAAAGATTACTATTCACATATTTGTTGCAAAAGATGAGTGACACGTAACCTAGCACTTTAATCAAGTTAGTAACTCCAAAACTTAATCAAAATTTCTATTTAAAATAGCTTCATTGATTTAACCATAACCAGAATTGTTTGTTGTTTGACGATTTAATATTTGGTAAAAAAATGAAAAAAACTTGTTTTGCTGTATAATTTGATGGAATCTTGTCATGGATTCATGCATGGAACTTTGACTTACAAAGAAACCATTCCAATATCATGATGCTCCATAATGGAAAATGACCATGCACAAAGAATATGAACTTCATTGCTCAATAATAAGGCCTAGAATTAATGCCACTATTTTTTTCTTAACACATCATGTACATTTCACCCCATTTATGTGTGGTAAAAGACTTTTGAACTTCTAAAATTTTGGGTCAGTTTTGGAAAATTCTTTGAATTTTTAAGTTTTAAAATTCCACATATTTTAGGGTATGGGTGCTTTTTAAATGTGATTAATAATTTTTTATCTTCTTAATTTTTTTCCCATCAAATGTGTTTTATTATATGAATCCTTTTAATTATCCTTTGTAAAATTAACTCATGTCTGACACCATAAGTGTTCACTTTCAAAGGTCCTAAATTAAAATTAAAACTAAAATTTTCATCAAATAGATTTTTGGTTTGAATTCCTTAGAATTTGCCATGATTGCCATGGCTTCAAATATAAAAACATAAACATTTATCCAATTTTAACTATTTTTCTTTGTGGTTTAATGTTTTTATTGGTTCGTTGGATTGTGACTTCACCCATGTGCATTACTTTCTTTCAAAACTTAACAAAAGACATGTGTACATGACACGACTTTAAGGCCACGTGGGGTGAAATCATGGTCAAAGGAGCTTGGGGCACCAAGGTAAAAGTCTTTTTCCAAGGATTGCACATGACACGTGCCATTTTTTGCATTAGTTTATAACTTAGAATTTTGTATTTCAAATACCCCATTTAACACTACATTTTAAATATAATTACATTTTGATTACAAATTGATTTTATATCATGTATATTATGCATTCATGCCTTCTATCACATATATATGAACAACTTTTGTTAAATCACATTTTCAAAATTCATAAATTTCAGGGTCAAAAGCACTTTTGACCAAATGTGCTCAAATGGGTTATAAAAACAATTTTCATCACTTCAAGTCCTTTTGCCCTTCTAATCATCAATGTTAAAATCCTTTCCAATCTTCAAAAGAAATGGTGCAAATTTGGTTTAAAAAACAACATTTGAAAAAAACAAGAATTATCAAAGCTTTAGGTTTGAGTGCTTTGAACATGCAAAAACATTTTTGATTTATGTCAAGTTTTGAGCATGTAAAATTTTCAATTAATGGAAAGTATTCCAAAAACAATTATGACAATTCAAACTATTATGTTTCCCTTGTGATGTTTCAAACATACAAAAATGCAATTTTAAGGATTGTTCATTCACTTGGGTGGCTCCTTTGATTATGATTTTACCTTGTGCAATTAATATACCAAAGATCTTATGGAAACTATGTTTTGAATACTTGTGGATTATGAACATTTGTGTACAATCAAAAACAAGAAATCAACAACATTATTGACCAATTCAACATGATTTTTTAACTAGTTCGAAGATCAATAGTGATATCGATCCTTTAAATCATTCAATCTTCACCAATCAAAGCTAGTATGTTAAAGGATTAATGGATGAATAAGTTAATTGGTTTAATATGAAAAATGATTGAAATATGTTCAACAAATGTAAATGTGAAAAAATGTGTAACCGATTATGTACGATAAAGCTTGTATGCAAGAACTCAATAAAATTCATTATCTTTAACATTCTCAAGGTCTTGTGGGTGTTTGCATGGTAGGATCTAGACAAAAAGGAGTGACAATTTGACAATTTTCATTAAAACACATTTTTAACATGGTTTTTTAAAGATTTGGAGAAGATTTTGTGATAGAAATGTGCAATTAAAGGTGGATGACATCATAAACTCCTTTTTTTTATGATATTAATACTCATTCAAAAATTTATTTGTACTTTGCAATACATTTTTAACCTATAGTCATCAAACACAAGATTTGAATTCTAACAAAAGGGATAAACAATAGTTTTAATAGGAAATTATCATGGAATTTTGCACATACAAATATACAAGTATAAATAACAATCTTATGTGGTCATTGGGTGTATGAACACACTAATTAAAGCCACATGACATGTAACCAGTGTTTAGTTTTTCATGTTTTGTGTCAAAAATTATGTTAATGTTGCAAATCTTTAAGTTGTTTACATTATAATGTTTTTAAATATATTATGAAAACATAATATGGTATGATTTGGAATGAATTTAGTGTTGATACAATATTCAAAAGCATTCATTAAATTTGATCTATTCAATTTTCAAACCAAAGATTCGTAAATTATTTTGAAAATATTCCAAAATGAACATTCACCTAAATGGACATGCATGGTTCCTATTTGCATGGAGGCACCATGTTCCCATAATTTCATGATTTATTTAATTATCCATCAATATTTAGGTTTCTAATTTATCCATTTTATGAATATATAGATCTGAATTTGTTAAAGGTCATATCTAAAATTGATTGCAATTGGGCACCATGTAAATTGAAATAAACAATGTAGATAAGTTGGGATTTTGGAAATCCAATCACGATAACACATTTTGGGTTTTATGATTGGCCTTTACAATAACATATTAGTCTAAAAGGGATATGCAACTAATGATTAGTGAGTTGTTAAACCCATGTTGTTTCACCCATTTAGTCATAAGGGATGTTCAATTGCAAAGCCTAGTCATTTTAAAGACTAAGATTTTTTAATTTTCTTATAATAATGAAATTCCATGTCATCATTAACTTTTGTATGATGTGTAAAGTGCATGCCATCTCAATTTAGTCATTTTATTCAATTAAATGTTACAAAAAATGCCTTGATGGATAGATGACATGTGTCAAAAATCTATAAACACATTATGAGTCATTGCACATGAGCAAAAGTCAACCTAGTTCAGCCCATATAACTAACATAGCCAAAAGTCAACCTAGCATAACCTAGTTGAGCTAAGCAACTTAGCCTAACTTGTTTAGCCAAAAATCAACCTTCTTTAACTTAGGTAGGTTAGCTCCTATGCCAAGCAACCTAGGTTACCTAACCTAGGCTAAATGGCCTAAATTAAAAACAAACATTGGACTCCTAGCCCAAGAAACCTAAACTAAGATACCTAACCTAAACCAAGTGGCCTAAATATCATAGGTTGCAAGAGTGAAAACTTAAACCCCTCACCTTCACTTTGGAGTTCAAGTTTTCATCCATTACACTACCACATTTTTTTATACTAATTATATTTAACACAAAGTTATGAAGCTCAAAATTTCTAGCTTTGAATTACCCTTGGCCACCCTAGGTTGACCTTTAGGTTTAGGATGGGTTGGTAGGTAATAATTAGGTTGACTTAAAATGAACTAATTTGTCAACCTATGCTAATTACAAACCTAGCATAGGTTAACCTAGGCATTCTTAGGCTAGAAAAAAACCTAGGATAATTATGTCACATTTAGTTGGGTGCAAATTTTTTAAGGTGTACCAAAATCTTATCACAATGTCTCTATTTTATGTCTTTTTTACCTAATCCTTTACAATGTAAAGACACATTTATGGATGATTATGGTGGGATCTAGATTTACAATGGTCTAAAATATAGTCCTTTTGAAAATTTTGACAACTTTTGACTCATTATTTTTTATGAGGATCAAAATATAGGGTTAAAAACAATTACAGTAAGGACTAGGCCCTTTTCATCTTGTGTGGTACACCTTAAAAGGATTTTCACCTAGTTGCATATGGTTGCATCATAGTCACATGTAGTTACACAAACTTGAGGTGGTTACAAATTTGATAAAATATTTTGTAATGAGACTACCTAGGTTGTTTTGGCAAAAAACCAAAAGTTAAGAACCTAGGCAAACCTACCTAGGTTAACATAATAATAGCTAGGGTAACCTATTCTAGGTATATCTAAACATACTAAATGTAATACTTTTTTTTTCTTTAATTAAGTAACTTACAACGTAGTTTATATTATGAAATAAGTCTTTACTAACTAGCCTACATACATACATTAACTTAATAGGTATGTTCATTTAAGCTAGTGCGTTAAGTAATTAAAAAATCAAGGAGTTTTGTGTCACCTTTTTCAAAACGACTATTAATATTGTAGTCATCATTATAAGTTAACAATAGATTGTTTAGTACACATACACATGCATGTGAATTCATGACTTCAAAAACCTTATGGTGTCACAAAAAATCATGGATTGCCATGAAAATTTGTGATACCTTGTTACCAAATGACTTGACATGTCATCATCACATGGAAGATAGAATGAGTATTAATCGCAAAGGAAAACAATATTTTCAACTAGTTAATAAATGAGATTAATTCATCAAGTCAATGACATGAGTCATGATGTTAACAAATAGGACCACATCATCTTGTTAGCATATAACATGCCATGTCATCATCATGGGAGATTTAGGCATTATTAGTCACAAAGGTGAATTGTTCTTGTAACTAATTAACTATATCACAAAACCATGACATCAAATGACATCTTAACGGCCTTTGCAACTACATAGTGATTTTTATGACTAAGTAGTTATAATTGTAGTTGAAAAGGACAATGGTTGCTTCTTGATCAATTTTAAAACCCATAATATGTCATTGACATAAACTTTAAATTCACACAATGGTGTCCATTAATTTGGGGTAATAACAAAACCTATAAAAATAATTGGCATATAAATTTAATGAGCACACCTTATGAACTATTGCAACATGGCATGCCATGTCAACATCACTAGATCATAAGTCATCATTATTCACCAATAGTTACAAAATCAATAGAATTTTGTTATTACCTAATTTTGGACAATTAAAAAAATATTTAAAATTCTGAAATTTGTGCAAAAACCATCAAGTCATGATATCGACTATAGTGGCAAAATCATAATGCCAATTGGCACCATAATGTCCTTTGCAACTAGGTAGTCATTAATGTGATTATGTAGTTACAATTGTAATAAAAAAAGACACTAGTTGTTTTGTTAACCAGTTATAAAACCCAAGATGTGTTATAATGAATCTTGGTAGCTATTTTATAATATATTGTATTTAAGTAAAAACACATTAGAATGTACCACTTATGCAAATAAAGAGTCCATTGAAATCCATATTCATAGTGTATTTTGAACCTAATGAACGTTGTAAAACTTGATCTTTCACTAAAAACAATGAAATGATGTTGAGGTTAACGTTTTTTGCACTACAAGCATTAAAAAATCATAGCTTTTCAAAAGGTTCAACTTGACTAAAGTGTTTGCATTGACAAGAAGGGATATTCTCTTTGATTAAAAACATGGGGCATGAAAGATGTTTTTTTTTATTGGTTATTTTGATTAAGATGACATTTTGTACCAAGTGTCATGCCATACATCTAGTCAAAAGGGATAAATAAATAAAAGGTTCATCAATATGATGATGGATTAATCAAATATGCCATATTGAAGGTTATAGCTTAGTCCAATTAGTCATATTCATTTGACACTTAATAAAATTGACCATAATGATTTGGCTAGCTTACCTACTTGTTTGGGCTTGGTTGTGTACCTAAAGCATAACATAACTAATAAACTAGGTTAAACTTATATTACCTAACTAGCATAACATAATTAGGAAATTAAATTAACTAAGTAGCTTAGGTCTCAAGGTCAATCGACTTGGTTTAGGCCTAGTAGGCCTAGAAAAATAACTAGGCTAATAGGCTAAACTAGGCAAGCAAGATAAAAACTTAAGCCCAACAAACTTAAGCTACCTAAGCCTAGCTATGGGCTAGGTAGGCTAAATATATCTACACTAACAACCTACCTACTAGTTATTTATCTACCTACCTACCTATATGTATGTACTTATTTACCTAAACAACATTTTTACCTGCCTTGTTTTGTTCAAACACACAATGAATGGAGTTTGAATTGGAAAAATAATAACTTAAAATGTTTTAATTTGTCAATGATTTACATTTTTCAAAAATAAAATAAAAATCCATTTGAATATATATTATTGAATAAATCTTTGAATAAACTTTAGTTCATTATGTTTTTATTTGCTTCATTTGAACAAGATTTGAAATAAAAAAATGTGTGTCAACTTTGGGATTTCCTAACATTTTCATAGTTCAAAACATAAAACAAACACTCAAAATATTTTATTAACAAAAGGTATGTAGGGTTTGGGTACCCCCTATCATATACCCTTGATTAGGTTTAAAAAAAGTAAAGAAAAAGTAAATAATTGATCTTATCTAATAAAAAATGGGATTTTTTTTCCACACTTTTTGAATTTATTTAAACAACTTGAATCATAGGACTAAATCTAGTGGGACAATGCACACATTTGATGTAAAATTACAATAACAAAATTGCATAAAAATATTTTTATTTTTCATTTGGAAACACACTAGAACCCTTTGACTAGGTAAAAAGCTCTAGATTAATCAAACGTTATTTAATGTCAATTCAAAAATTTCACAATTAAAAATAATGATTCTATTTATTAACAAAAAACTTATTATTGAAGTAAAAAGAACATCTTATTTTTAAACCTACAAACATTTGATCTTAAAACCTCAAAATCCAACTTTTATTTTCGCACAAACACATACATGTGATTTTCAAAGGTTTCATATAAATGTATTCCTTAGATTTTATTTTTCTTCTTAAGAAGTTTTGGAAGAAATAAAATGATGCTACATGAAAATGTGTATCCTTCAAATTAAGACCATTTCTAAACATTTTTCCTTGCAAAAAAATCAATATATCTATTGAGAAAAATCAAAAAAGAAATATTGGAAAAACCCATTGTCTTTTTGTAAAAATGAAGCATGAAAAGGATGCTAATTGTTGAAAGTATTTTTATTTTTGAGAGATTTTTTCTTGTTGTCATGAATAAAAACCCTTCACATTGGCAGGCTTGCATTCCCAAGTTGCCAATTCCAGTATTTTGCATTAAAATTATCCCAATTCCATGGATGAATATCCAAGAAACTTCATTTGTGAATTTTCAATGGATGAATGGATTAAATTTTTTGATGAATATGGAAAAGAATACCTAGATACAAAATAAACTTTGATGGAATGATATTCATCCATGTAATTATGGTTGCTAGAGGACCCCTTTGCTAGGGACATTTTTGGTTGTTGGATGGCCTTTGCTAATGATCCTTATGTCTCTTTACATTACATATTCCAATAATGTGAATGCAATAATGGTCACATTTGGATCATTGTTATCCCTATGGCCAACCACTTTTCCAAGGCCTCATGCATTTTGCAAAAAAGGTATAACACTTTTTTTTTTGTAAATTATTTGGAATTTAGGTTAACAAAAAATTTCAAAAAATAGTTTTTCTAGCAAAAAAAAATTTCTTTTGAATAATCACAAAAGTTGAATTTCAAATGTGATTATTTAAGGACTATCTCCCATGAAATTTATTTATTTATCCAATATCCTTATGTAGCTCATCATTAATGATCGACCCAAAAAATATTTAGCATGAATTGGCAATGCATTAGCAAAAAAGAAATTGAAATTTTATAACATCAAACACAAAAAAATACATTTAATATTTTGGTTCTTGTCACTAAAAAGAAACCGATTGTAGGTCATATGTAAGCTTTGTTCTAACAAAACAATCATAACAACAACAATTTATACTATCAAGATAATATTGGCAAGGATAATGATGAATCTTGAATGATGAAGAAAAGAAAAAATAAAATTACCTCAAGTAATATAATATGCATAAACTTGTTTGAAGCATTATTATGATATTGAGTTTAAAGTGCTAATTAATTTTAACAAAAATGAAGATGATGAATAATTATTTAAGACCCAAACTTCATTATTGCAACAACATTTCAACTATGAAAGTATATCAACCTAGATTGGCAATCTATGAATTAAAATACAAATGCCACTCAAGCCACTTAGTTTAGATGGCTATGAAAATCAATGGAAAAAGTTTTATGATGTCAATGCCCATGTCATCATTGTGAAAGTTTGTAAGATTGCACTGGTGATGATGAATGTCGATGATGAAACTAATGAAAATGAATATGATAATGACTTTTGAGGAGGTAGATGATGTAGACAATGAAAACTACAAGGAGAACAATGAGGAGGACCATGAGGACAAGGATAATGATGACGAGGCCAAGTTGGTGGTGTTAACACATAGGAATTAAAAACATTATAATTATGATGATGGTAATTTCATCATGTTGATTAGTTTTAATGAAAATGAAAATGATGAAGAATTACATGAAAGCCAAACCCCATGGTTGTCACAACACTTCAATCTAAGAAAATCTTTAAAAAATTGGTTGGTGCAAACTAATTTATGAATTATAATACAAGTGCCACTCAAGCCCAACTTAACAAGTTATGAAGCTTAATTGAAAAAGTTTTTTTGTTGCCAATGTCATAAATGTTTTTAAAAAGATATAATAAGAACTACAATAGTAGAATGTTTATTGAAGAGGTGGTGATGAACATGACCAATGAGTGCCACATGAATCTATTAACCATTTTTTTGTTTTAAGAACACATTTGGAGCCAATGAGAATTCAGATTTAGGTTTCGTCCAACCAAACGTTCATTAAAAATTTTGTTTCAAAGAATGTTTGAGTACTTTCAAATTGGCTTTTCATTGTGTGTTACTTTTTTTAATTTTATTTTTTATTTTGGTTTGTTTTTATGATTCATATTTCAAGTTGTTATTCTTTGGGACAACACTTTGGATGTCATAATGTTAGCTATGTTATTGACCCATAAGAATTGATGCAAATTGCAAAAAATCATATTGTAAATTTGCAAATAGATAAGCCTTAAATATAAATTTTGTGTTAAGATTTTTATTCCTAACAATATAAAAGGATAATAATAGAAAAGAAGGGGCACCTTGAATATGAATTTTGCATTTCACTTTGGGAGGAGCGAATGTGTGTGTGTGTGTGTGTGTGTG
>Ga0116228_10001594_pt1 | contig 19010 bp, 9 predicted proteins | sample S1TSphfallax_2_FD_89694 | JGI IMG/M metagenome (GOLD analysis project Ga0116228, IMG submission 89694) | Host-associated microbial communities from peat moss isolated from Minnesota, USA - S1T2_Fc - Sphagnum fallax MG | ecosystem: Host-associated > Plants > Peat moss > Unclassified | place: USA... | reverse complement strand
CCAAATACTGACATCCGCATTCTCATATTTGTTGTTGTACCCTAATTTCTCCCATAGGATTTTGGTGAAGAGTTGAGTACAAGGATCATTGCAACATGGACGAGTAAACTATTTTAACAACAAAAAATAAAGTAGTCGATTTGGTAGCCACCAATTAACAATATTTCCTAGCCCTATGCATTTTCTACTAATTTTCTATAGAAGAGAAATGATATAGTTACCAGTAGATCGTTTTTTCTATGAGAACTAGCGTTGTTAATGATTTAGTGGCCACCAAATTGTTACCAACGTTAATCCTTTGGGATGTAATGATCTAGTGGCCACTAGATTGTTACAGGGGCAAGTCCTTAGGGATGTCACAATTTGGTGGCAACCAAATTGTTGTAAAGGTTAGTCCTCAAAGACATTATGATTTGGTGGCCGCTAGATCGTTAGTTCCCTTTAAGACTAGCGTTGGTAATGATCTCGTGGCCACATGATTGTTAGGCCTTTAAATTTTAACCTTACAACGATTTGGCAACCACTAAATTGTTATGTGGTCTTGGAGGAATGATGGTACCAACTTGGTTGCCACTAGATAATAAGTCTTTGGATACTGACCTTTCAATGATTTGGTGGCCACCAAATCTTGTGCGTCCCCAAGGACTAGGGTTTGTAACAATCTGGTGACCACCAAATTGTTACCATCACGTTGGCTTTCATTGTTAACGATTTGGTTGCCAAAAGATCGTTAGGTCTTCAAATATTAACCCTAAACCGATTTGGTAGTGATCAAATTGTTACCTAATTTTTCAGTAGCGATTGTACCTACCTGGTGATAACCAAATGGTTAGGTCTTCTAATACTGGCCCTTCAACGATTTGGTGGCCACCAAATTGTTAGGTCTTCAAATACTGATCTTAAATCGATCTAGTGGCCACCAAATAGTTAGGTTTTTGGATACTGACCCTTCAACAATTTGGTGGCCATTAGATCAATAGCAACACGAATACTTGTTTTGTTAGTGATCTAGTGGCCATCGAATTATTAACGACACGAAGATTTGCGTTCTTAGCAATCTAGTGGCCACCAGATCATTAACAACACAAGTAGTTGCGTTGCTAACAATCTAGTGGCCACCAAATCATTACCAACATGAGGACTTGGGTTATTGGCGATTTGGTGGCCACCTGGTCGTTACAAATGCAAAGAGTTGCATTGCTAGCAATTTGGTGGCCACCAAATCGTTACCAATGCGAAGACCTACATTGTTAACAATCTAATGGCCACCAAATTTTCACTTATGTGAAGGATGGAAATAGAGATTGGTGACCACCATATCATTTCGTCTCAATTTGCATGAATATCCACAAAAATTACTCGCACTTAATGAAAAACACTACTCCATCAACCTTAAAAATCATTATACGTAATGCATTCATTTAATCGTTTCTTCATGAACTTATAATGAAATCCAGAAACCTAGACCAAAATGCATAAACCTCAAGTCCAGTTCAATGTTCTGGTCATGAAATTTATGTCCAATTGATATCTGCACAAGATTTTACTTTTACATTGTGTAAAGATTTCTATTGAATGAAAATATTCACATTTTGTTTGAAGTGAAGAAGGGCATCCTGTTTCGGCTCAACTGTTATGCAATAGTTATGTAGACAACAATAGAGATCTTTAGCACAATGTTAGTTGAATGTTATTTCCTCAAGGTTATAGATTAAAAAGATGTTGAAAATATTAAAAAGGTCAAGTGGTTAACTGTCACATGATTTATGCTTCAAGGACTTAGGGTTCTTGATAGTTTCAACTATCCTAATTAAATTGCAATCTACTAGAGGTGTCAAATTCTATGGATTTTTTACATTTCTAGGAAGGACATTGAAATTGAATTTCCAAACTATGCACAACTTAATGAAAGTTCTCTAGCAAAGATATTGCAACTTGCAAAAGAACTCTGCGCAAATCAAATAACATATTCCAAGATAACTATGTAGGAAGGAAATTCAACCACAATGAAAACTTTGCAAGAGAAATTACAAGTTATAAACCCAAGAAGTTACAAGTTCCAAGAGGGTGAAAAAAATTCAAATGTGTAAGATGGTTTTTTCACACCAACTTTGCAACTATAAGAATTTCTTCTTGTTAAGCGCTTCACTGTGTTTCGTTACTTCCTTTAGCACTCCCTTTCTTAGTTTGGCTTATGTACCTATTTTCTCTCTTCACAAGAAGAAGAAAAAGAATAAGAAGTAATTAGAAAAGATGAATGTGGTTAGAAAATGAAAAGAAAAAAACAAAATGAGATTTGAAAGTGATAACACAAAAGCCTAATTGGAATTATTGAAGTTGAAAAGGTCAGGAGATGAGAGAAGAGGTATGAAGAGAAAAGTTGTGAAACAAATTAAAAGAATGCGAATGAGGGGGAGGATGGGGAAAAAGTGGAAGGAATTAAGAGGGGGGCATTACCATAAATCACCACCTTTTCATCTCCACCCCTTGTAATTATGAATTTGCAAACGATGGTAGGGTTTCGCTATTTCCATTTTTGTATTAATATGTTAAAGTGGTTATTTTTTATATTTGGGTTTAGACAAAAATCTCATATTACATTTCAAATTTTGCAACCTACTGAAACTTGTAAGAAAGTTTTTGCCATATTTGAAGTTTCTTTTTCCCAAAATGTGCCCATGAAATGTGTTTTTTTAAATCCAAATTATTATTGTCATGTCGATTGTTGATAGAATTTCAACCAACGATTCTTCTTTAGGTGTTGCCATATTCTGGTTACTTTTTCATAAACTAAATGCTTTTAAAGAATAATTTGGAAAGAATATTCCAAATTAAATGTAAAAGGAATATTTTGGACTAATTCAGAAGGGATATCCTAGAATTATTTTTAAAAGAATATTCTAGAATAACTCAAAAGGAATATTGCATAATAATTTGGAAGGAATCTTCCAAAGTTATTTAACACGAATTATATTCCAAAAAAATTCAAAAAATTTTAGAAATCAAATTTAACTACTTTATATTAATTTGCAACATGGATAATATCCTATTGATTTTGAGGTTTTTAAGATGTTTGAATTTTTTATCTTCAAGCTCCTAATTTCAGAAGTCGTGTAAGACTTATGTTAGTCCAAAGTTTTGAAATTTTGAGGGATGAGAGCTATAGGGTTTAGTGGCCAAACTAAACTAAATCAAATTAATTATAGGGATGATAGTTGGTAAATCTTAATATTCTACCACTGGTTCAATTGTAGTTTTTGTTTTTGTTCATGTTTATTTCCATCCATGCAAAATCTATAATATAAATCCAAACCTCATCCATAATATTTCAACCATAATACTTCCCATACTGCAAGTATATGCACATTATGAATCTATCATAATTATGCCACAATTTTATTTTTCATAATGATATGTAGAGAAGAACAATAAATATTGGAAAAAATACAAAAAACAAAAGATAAAAGATCATGGTTCTATCTTCTATTGTTATACTCTCTCTTGTTTTTGCATTCCCACGTACATTAGTATTCAGTCTTGAGAAGAAAAAACCTCCAACATATATTTAAATTCCAACTCAACAAGGTAATGCCCTACCATGTAACTATTTATTCATTTGCTCTATCCAACATGTCTTAGAATAAACATTACAATTTTACCTACTATTTATGCTTATATGGCTTAATTGTTATAGTACAATCTTGCCTTTAATAATGGGGTGAATGTATTTTGTGGCATCAAAATAGGTCTGGGGCATAAATTGAAAAAGAAAAACATTGTACCTTGAATCATGATTGGTTACATTATATGAACCACTACACTAATATCAAAGCCTAAAATGTTTCTAAAATGTTTGCACGAATATTGAGTGTGTGCTACAATGTTTGTACACATAGTACTACCATTATTTTAGACCCAATGTCCAGAGTTTTTTCATGTATATATAATTTAATTTTGAAAGACTTTTGAAAAGTCCAAAATTAAAAATTATCGGCCATTTGAAAGTTGGCAAATTTGAAAAAAACACTAAATTCACTAAGGGGCCAATAGACGTTGTAACAAAAAATATTCCCATCAAATATATATCATCAGTTTCTTGAGTTTCCCAAAGCGGTGAATTTTTCAAGATAAACATGTTTTTATTTTATTTTATTTTATGAAATAAAGAATTCACCATAAAGTTTTTTAAGAAACACGATGTGTGGCCATACATCATTAGTTTATTTGACAGTAGGTGAAAATAGTAAAATAAAATTGACAAAAAACATTCATAATTTTATTTGTTTTGCAACCAACATTCAAAAATAAATTTTAATATTTCAATTTCATTAATAAGGCTTATTATTTTGTAAATGTCTTCATTTACCAATTATTTTATGCATTATTTTTTCATGATAATCCATTTTTATATTGAAAATTGGGGAGTTCAAAATTCATTGCAATCATAGATATTGAAAATTATGATATATCTTATAATACTCAAAATCTAACATTGTAATAAATATTTTGTTACATTAAACATTTAATATCAAAAGAATACATTTGTTTTTGTTACAAATATGACTATAATGCTCTTGGCCCCAAGGGTAAGGTTCTTTTATGTTGCCATATAATTTAAGTAAATTTTCATCATGATTTGTCCCATATTTCAAAATTATTCTTTTTCTACCCATGTAGGTGGACAATGTCATGGAAAGGAGGTAGGTATTTACACTTGATAAAGGTAGATTTTTAAAAAATAATAATATATAAAACATGGGCATGAAAGCTACATGTTAATTTGCCTTTTCATATTCATGTAGGTGACAAGGACAAAGGAGTGAGGTAAATAAGCTTGGAAGAAGTAGGTTTGGAGAACCCTAATCAATAGATATGGACACCATTTTCAGAAAAAAAGGCTTGGAAAGGAAATTACTATTTGACAAAACATAGATCCCATGAAGAAATAAAATAAGTTCATTTGATATCTAAACTAATTATTCATAAATGATTATTGGTCACATGGATGATTGTGTTTCTACCATGGCAAATGTCAATGTTATATTTGCCTAATATTATGTGAAACTTTAAGATTTTGTCAAGATTTTATTCCAATCACTTATCATGAAAACACAATGCAAGTTTCAATTATTCTACACATTGCTTTTAATTCTTGACTCAACACTTTTAATTATAATATTTGAGATATATTTGTTTATAATATTACAAGGTTTATTACATGTCACAACCCTAACCTTGGGTTCGCAACAAAGTGTGAAATGCAAAGGCCCATGAGGCCGAAAGTGTGCTTAGGTGTGAAACACACTCTCACAAATGAGGGAGAATACAAGGGATGAAGCCCAAAGTGGGAGTTGTGAATGTTTAGAGCCTTGGTTGGAAAGGAAAACAAGCACCAAATTGGGCCCCTAGGATACTATTACAAAGGTCTTGAGGCTTAAATACTTAAAGTGCCCTCGCATTGTTCATTTAGGCTTGATTTGCATGAGTTATGATCAAAAGAAGGGGCAGGAGTCAAATTGAGAATTTGACTCCCGACCACAAACCCCTTGAAAATAGGGGTCAAATGAAGTCCGATTGGAGCGTGCTATACACTATTGGAAAGATACTTTCAAAGGCTATAAAATATTGTCTTCGTACTTTCAAAAAATATTTGATTTGAAAAAAATATGAATGTCCAAAATTTTGGAACAATAAGAATCCTAGTTTTGGGATTCCCACTTGGGAGTTCTTAGGAAAAAGTGACATTTGGATGTAGTCCCCATGGAGAGGCACAAAATATACTATTGGGAGGGGAGTGATGCCCCTTCTCAAAGGTTGCAGGCCGTGTAAAGTTTGTGTTTAAGGTTGTCCTTATTAAGTCTATCGCGCCATTTTCATTGAACTTGCATTAACCGCCCTCTTTTCTTGGTTGTGTAAGTTGACCTCATCATGAACTCTCACTTGTGAACTCGTCCTAGTCCCATCCCAAAGCTCTAGCACACCATCCTACCCCCGAAGTGCTGCGAGTTAAGGAATGTGCCCCAATTATCTTTTTCTTCTATTATTTCATTACCCTTGCCATTTGTTCCAAATATTCTTCAATATTATGTTCTTAAACTTTCACTATATTCTTTGTAGAAATAATCTTAACAACAAATATAGAAGAAAATTTGAATTAAGAAGAATAGGCTTGACCATGGTCAACCATTAGGGTTTTGTAAAAATTCATAAAATTGATAAGGTCTTTATCAAAATCAAAACACATTGAATTGTGGTGATTTATTCACATTACGCATCATAATTCCCTTTTATGTACATTTAAAAAAATATCAATATTCATATGATTTTCTCATATTCATATGTTTTGTACACTTATACTAAATATTGTTAGTTCCCATTACACTAACATGCTACTTATGCTCATATATGGGACACATTGTGATCCCCTAAACATCATACCAAATGGGGAATTCACATCCACATACATATATATACAAACATATACAAACACACATCCATACATACATATACATCTATACATGGATAAACTTAAACTACAAATAAATAAACAAATATCATACAATTTATAGATTTACAATGATTTAATTGATCTAGATGCAAATTTCATTTAAACTATGACTTAAGACATATTAGTACAACAATTATTTCTAAGAAAAATCCAACTTGAAATATTGCCATAGTAATAGTAGAAAATTATGTAATTATTTATTCAACCCTATAATTCATTTTAAAACCATAAACCCTAAACCTAAGTTCTATACATTAAACTTTATAAAAATTAAATAAATATTTCAAATATGAACCACTTAATAAGTATTTTATTACCTTTGAGTTATTTAACAAGGATTAATGTATTATCCTTGAATAACAAAATTAAGTAATAAAATGTATTTAATTAACTTTAGACTAAACTATTAATTCTAGACTTTTGAAATTTGGTGGTTAGGATCAAGTTTTCTAATCTAAACATTGGAAATATTTATTTTTTGGATCATTTAATGAAGCAAAAAAATATATTAATATCTATTGTTGCATCATATGGTGGTCCCCAAATCAAAGTTTCTTTCCAAATTTTGAATTTTGAAATGGTCATTTGTTAAATTTGGACTTTTATCTTTAATTTATTACTAATTTTGAATTCATGAACACCAATAATTTAGTTTAAAGATATTTGATAATTACATAATAATTGACTATTGATGTTTCATTATGTAAATTACATTTAAATACACATTAAAGAAATATGATTGTAAATGGATTTAACATGTATCCTTGAACTTCCATGAATTTTTTTGTCAATGTGGATAGTAACATTTGAACTTCAATTTTTTTCATAAGTAGGTTTAGTATATACCTAACTAGATAGATACGTAAGTACACATGCCTACCTACCTATGTTTTTTAATGTTCATACCTACTTATGTAGACTATAAGTAAATCAAAAAATTGTTTTCATATGTAGGTAGATAGTAGGTAGGAAGATAGATAAATAGAATGTAGATAGATGGTAGGTAGGTAGGTAGATGGTAGGTAAGTAGGTAAGTGGGTAGGACATAGGTAGGTAGATGGTACTATAATGCAACTATAATTTGTGACTAATGCATGTTTGGATGGAAAAGTAAAATAAAAGTGCACATTTTTCATCCAATATTGTGAATGGATCCTTGGATGGATGAAAACCTAGTTGCTTTTGCAACTACTCATAGTTGTTTTAGCACCTAAAACTAATAATCTGTCCATTTAGAATATTTTGACGATTAAAACATATGTGACATCTTTGGAATTACAATATTTGTTTGATAATCAACTTGTGTCTAATTTTTTTATTTATTATTTTTTATGTACTGTTTATTGACATGGACAATACAAATTATTATTTTTTACTAAATATGATTGAGTTATGATCTATTTATCAATATTATATATGATGATTATTTAAGTACATATTATACATGTAAATTAAATTTTATCGGTAAAATTAAAACTTATTATAATCATAATCAAATATGATTTTAAAAAATCAAATAGAGGTTTAAAATGTCTAAAAAAATATCATTTATTTGATCATAGGAAGTCTTTTACCATTTGGAATTTGGAAAATGAAATAAAAACTTTCAGTTGGAGGCCACCAAATGATGCAACAGTTTATAATATAAGTTTAGGGATATTTGTTTCTCCTATTTATCAAAAACATGGGTTCAAGGAGCAAGGTTTTTACTAGCTTGTGCATAGTGAAATTACTATCTTGCTTAAGTTTACATCAATGATAATATGGTTCATGGTGACCAATTGAATGAAGCTATTGATGCTTGCACGTCTTTGGTGTGCTTGTATTTTTTTGTGACTTTTTCCTTTTATTCTTATAGTGTTTTTGTGCTTGAAGAGGATGAGTAGCATGAAGGGCCACACCAACTGAAAAATATGACCAATATGACCAAGGCCTACTTGAAAAGGTTTCAATTTAAGTATGCGCATAGGCAAGCTAGGAAATTGATTATCAAGTTATAATATGTCTAACCACTGGAGACGAAAACAAGTACAACACCCCAAAGTATTGCTATGTTGTCAAATTTACCAATTAATACAAAGATATTGTGGCTCAAATAACTTCATATGCCACTAAGATTTGCTAGTGACATGAATAGGCTATGACCTTGAGTTATTAGAAAGCTTGAAAGTGCCATGTCTTAGCATTAATTGTGCTACCATGTTACCAAGGTGCCCTTATGAATGGAACATGCAACATGAAATCCTACAACTATTTTTCAACATATTAGGTGACAAAATGGTGACCCTGAACCAAATTCCAATTCCATGTTTTTTCCATTATAAATAAGAGAGAATTACAATGAAGAAGAGCAGTTAATGACAACATTATCAACCCAATACCAATCTTACAAAGTTCTCTTCTTGATCATCAAAGTACTTTGGGCAACAAAAGCACTATTATTGCTAGGCTTCGGCTTAGCTTTTCCTTTTTTACACCCACCAGTGCTTACATTCATTTCAATCAATGCAATTGCAACCTCCTTCCACATTCCATATTCCTATTGGCCACCAAGTGGTGTAATTATTAATGAAAATCATTATAACTTTCATGTGAATGGAAGTCAAACTACATATTTTGTGTTTTTCACATTGTTGCACACATTAAGGCAAAATTATTTATGTTGGTAGAAAATTACTTCCCACCACATTGTGATTGGTGAAATAATATTCAAGGGCGAATTTCATAATGTGGAACCCAATGTACTTAATAGCAAAACATAAAGTAAATCAATTAAGTGAATTACATTAATGTACAATTAAAATGGAAATATAATATTTAATTTTTTTACATATCATTTACTTGAACATTGCGATAATCCATAAATGTTGTGATTATCCCAGTGAATACAAGATAATGATCATTGTAGAATATTAATATTATTCTTGTAACATTAAGATTTCATTTTTTTCCCCTATTTCCACTTAGTGGTAAATTGGGAAATTATACAAATAAATATTGTGAATCACTTATAAGAACAACGTTCAACTTTCTCAAACTCGACATTTTAACCCATTTCCACAAAAAAGTATAAATATTAAAATTTTAAGTTAATTTCATAATAATATAATTATGGAAATAAATAAGGACCATGGAAATGAAGTTGAACTTTGATATATTAATCCTAACTTAATATATGTTTTTTTATGGTGTTTTTTTCAATTGATTCTTAAATGTTGTCCATTAAAAAATAATATTTAAAAAATTCTACCCAAATTTACGAATAAGAATATTAACAACTTTTTATTATTATAGAAGTCCATGTCTATATAATTGATTTTTAATACCAGGGAAATTATTGTGAGAAAAAACTTATTCCAATGAATAAAATTAATATGCACCTAAATAATACATCAAACTAATTAACAACCAATATTGAAACTATGTTATGAAATGTTTATTGAAGTTGACAATTAACAACAATGCTAGCTGATTATTGCATACAGATCTTATAAATTGACCAAGCCTTGAATTTAAATGTTCGAAACTTAAATGGATGAAATAAAGTAAAAACTCTTTCGTCCATATAACATCATCCTAGTAACCCAATCTGGTAAAAAGGTGAGAGGAAACATTTCAACTTGTGAAAGTTGTGATTTAGGGTTTTTGGGTGTTTTTTTTTCAGAGGGAAATCTCCAACTTTTAAAAGTCACAAGTCAAGGTTTTCAAAGGTCTTTTTCTCCTCTGATGTCAATGTGTTCAGTTTTTTCCTTACTTATTCTTTTCAAGTAATTCCTCTCCAGCCATAGTTTTGTTTATCTCCCTGTTATCTCTTTTCGAATTATTCCTCTTCATTCATGACACCAAGCTTTTTCACTTCATTTTCTTATTTTTATCATTGTTGTTTATTTCTTTATTCTAGTTTCAAGAACTTCGAACACGACCTTCCACAATTAGAACGTCCAAAAGGTGGAGAAGTTCACAACTCTACATGGCATCCAAAAGTTGCACAAACAAACAATGATATATGGCATTCAAAGGTTGCAAAATCAAACAACACTATTGCACATTTCCTTTCTCTTCAATTTTCTTGTTGTCAATCCTTTAAAACACAATAATCAACAAGTTTTTCATTTGGATTTCACTTCTACATTGAAAATAGGACAATCATAGCTTCCCATCCTTCTTGTGAGATAAGGTCATGTCTGAATCTCCAACCTATTAATGCCTCTCCTCCCTTGCCATTTTTTTTTAATATCCGTTTTGATTATTGCCCACCTTATAAAGAGAAATCAAGTAAACACCACGTCTTTTGAGTCATCATTTAGTAAACATAGTGATGCATTAATCATTATATGATTCTTCATTTTGATTTCCTTGACACATCATTTGCATTTAGAACTCGTAGCCATTCATCCAATTGAGTTGCAAAGAGTGGAATTTCATAATTGAATTACTAAAAGTCATTAAACAACAAGAAAATTGGCTATCTAAATTTCACCCCATGAACTTTCTTCCATTTCGAATACTTTACATGAAGCATGTTTTCTTCAGACCTTGCTTGTATTTCATCATTAGTTTAGTTAATTGGTTTTTTTGTCATCATTTCAAGTGCTGTAGTCGATTCAATAACATGATCAGTTGGTTGTCCTTTCACTAACCCCACAAGAAAACAACCTAATGGCCACCTGGTTGTCCTCTCACTAGCCCCATGAAAAAACAACCTAGAGGTTGTTTGGTCATCCTCTTGCTAGCCCCACAAGAAAACAACTTAGCGGCTGCCCTGTTGTCCTTTTGCTAACCCCATGAGAAAACGACCTGTTGACCACTTGGTCATCCTTTTTCTAGCCTCACGAGAAAACTACCTGATGACTGTTAGGTCATCCTTTCACTACCCTTGCAAGCGTATACGTTCTTTAATATATTAAATATTTTAAAGAATGATAAATGTAATTAAAGATAAATATTCCAATTTATTTTCCATCGATCGAAATAACCAATACCTTATAGCTCTTTGGCATACTTTTGAATGACAAATGATAGCATCTGAATTGACTTCATTAATTAAAGACAATCAATTGATTCTTATATCTTAGGCTTTTAGCTGAATACAAACTATTTATTTCAAGATTGATAGAAACCATGGAAATATTGAATTCCGAAGATCCAATTGATTTGTGGGAATCAAGGGACAATCTTGAAAAAATTCAAATTGACTATGGTGTTTGTTTAGACTCATCAATTCTTTCTATCTATGGGGCCCAGGGATTAGAGGAGTGCATCATTGTTTCACCAGAGACTGTATTCCTTTTGTACTGAGAACAAACATTATTTAACTTGACTCCAACATTGCGAAATTGTGGATCAAATATAAGAAAAAGCTACTTTTGGCCAGTAAGCCAAGTGATTGCTAGATTTCAGCATATTGGAGATGAATCTATCAATAATCTTACCACAAAGAGGGTGGTTTGTCTAAGTGCGATCCAAAATGTTAGCACATCTGGAGAGCATCAAAATGATGAGCTTTCTATTGAAGGGTTCCTTACATTTTTGGGGGGTGAATACAACACATATAGTGAGTCACTTAATGTTAATGAAGGTGATGTGGCAAGCTTGCCTAATTTAAGAGACATGCGCCGAAAAGATTTTCCTCCAATAAGGCGTAACAATTGGTGCATAAATGAATGAGATCTTTTAGTCTTGAAGGTGTCTTCCTCGTGTGAGGTTGTGCGATGACATTTAACCCAAGAGAAACAACTATGGATGACATTCTTGGTCATGATCATGTTGGCTTGGCCATTTTTTATTGTTGTAGAAACATCTTAGTGGTAATGACTATTTGGAAATGGTCGTTAGTTTAAACAACTATGGAGGGATTATCGTTGAAGGAGCTTTTGCTTTCATACGATGAAAATTACATACTTGGTGGATGTGGAAGGAATGTTTGGTGTGAAAAACAATATATAGTTTTAATAAAAGAAAATGTAAGGATATCGTGTTTGTAAATTTCATCTTGAAGATACAGAAGGTGCTGAGTGAGGAATCTTGTCATGGAATAGGGGCGGTGATGTGTCATTCTTTAAATTGTTGTCAACATTTCCCTTGCCAAATGACAAAATTTTCTTAGACATGAAATCTAAACCAAGTTATTTGAGGAGAAATCCACCCACACATTGGATTCCAAGAAAGTTACATCAAATAAGAGATTGCAACTATGCAAAATTTGTGACGCTTCAAGAAAGGGATGTTTGTGAAACTAATTAGTATAAAATCATGGGGATTTCTAGGTCAATTTACATGATTTACAAACAGGAAAGCAAAAGCGGGTCTAGGATTCTACCACATCAAAATAAGGGGAGTCAAAAGTAGCGAGCCCTAGTGATACAGGTCGAATCAAACATTCAGTCCTTGATTGAGCAGTGTGTTGATGTAAATGTCACATCAAATGAAGGGAATTGTAGATGGGAGACAATATGTCCATCTCCTTCTTCCAAATACTTGGAGGACAATTTGAGAGTGTAATGACCAAGTAAACATGGAATGATTCATTTTCATTGTGTTGTATGAAAATTGTTATATTTTTCAATTAAAGTTGCATTTAGTGGCCACTAGATCAAGTAATGATGTGCTTAATATTGTCTTGTTTAGGCATTGTTTATAAGTTGATTTTTCATGGAATCTTATAATCCTACAATGTCTTGAATCCTGTTCCATTTTGCCCAATATGGGGAAATCGTGAATTGAGAGCAAGTGAAAAGGAAAGGTTCATTAGTAACAAGATTTTAAATTATATTAAAATTTGGAAGCTTGGGATGTTGAAAGACAATTTTTATTTTAGAATTATGGGTCCTTATGTGAAATACTGAGAGAACATTTTGGAGTTGTTATCAAGACCTATCCCATGGTAAAATTATATTATGTTGGAAGGCTTTTGGCCTTCTAGCAATTGGAGAGTTTATTATAAATGTGCATCCATTCCTGCCATTGTCAATGTGGGTATTTGCACACTACAATGGCCTTATATGGACATCACAATGGTAGTTTTTCTTGTATTCTTTAGGTATAAGAAAATAAATAAAATAAGATCCATTGAAATAATAAAAAAAGGTTCACTTCTTTAAAACTATCATAATCAACCTTTCAAAAATGAAAAAATCAAATCAAAATCGTGGATAAGTAAGAAGTAATGGACTTTTGAGTTTTTCCCACATTTTTTGTCACACCTACAAAACTCATGGATAGGGACTTTTATTTTACTATGTGTTAAATCTTCTATGTTTGAAATTTTGGGACATTGGATGAATTATGTTTAAGAAATTAAAAATCCATTGAATGAATGGAATGTGATTTTAATTTATTATTTTATGGACTTTTAAAATTCCAAAAAATATAATTATTTTAAAAAATTTTAAAAAGTATTTTTAAATAATTATTTCAGAATAATTTCTTTTGAAATATTTTTTATATCTCTTATAGCATCATGATTTGAAATTGGAAATGGAAAAAAATGTTATTTTCAATATCATCTAAATATTCATATTTTAAGCCAATTTTTAACTACACTAAAAAAGGACTTTGAAAAAGGATTCTAATTTGCCAAAATTGTGACATCCTAGTGTGTTTTACCCATGTTGACCTCGAAGATCTTATCATCCCTCCATATTGTGGCCCAAGAAGCATGCGCCCTTCTTTGAACATTGTTGCATACATGCATTTTCATGATTTATTTGCTGGTAATTTTGTTTTTGTGTGATTTACAGACCTTAAAGTATATCATGTATGGATGGGAAAGGCTGAAAGTGATGTTGTAAGTGATCAAGAGAATGAAAATTATAGGAAGGTCTATGTTCAATGGTGGGTTCCTATGAGAAAAGGAGCTATAAATGATGAAGACACTAGAAGAAAAACAAGTATTTTCAACTGGTTTCTATGACTAAAATATAATCACAAATGACATTTGTGACTAAAATTTCATTAGTTGCCTTGGATAAGTTGCATGAGACATTAGTTGCAAATGACAAAGGGTATTGAATGAAAGAAAAATTCAACAAATACAAGTTCATCCTTTGATTCCATTGTATACGTATTGTCACATGCGATTACGATGCAATCATTTTGGTCATAATTAAGGCAATTGATGTGTTGCCATGTGTTCTAATATTGAATTATTTAAATTATTTTTATTTTTATTTTTGAAATAATCTAGGATGTTCAATTCAAATGCTTAGATGATCCTATATTATGACACATGGCCCAATGTAAATATGCCATGTGACACCTTAAGATGAATTTAATATAAAAGATTAATATTATGTTAGTAGGTGCCTAAATAGGTACATAAACATGTGCTTACAAACCTAGGTTACATACCTACCTACTTACCTACTTAGGTAAACAAGTAGGTAGGTCTACCTTGCTAAGCTAAATACCTATTCATATAAGTAGGTACTTAGGTAGCTAGGTACATAGGTTGACCTAGGTGGGTAGGTCATACTATGTACCTACTTAGCCAAATAAATAAATAGGTTGGGGAGGTTGACAATTTAAAATTGTGCATAACTTTTTTTTTTGGTTTTGGGTTAAGCCTTTTGATTGGCTCATCCCATGCACACAAATTTCTTAATGTAAACTTTGATGACCACACCCCGTGTTTATTTAATGTTCAAAAAAGGAATGGAGAACAAACAATATGGGTTAAATTTGAAGTTGCAACTTTTTCGAAAACTAAATTACAACTCTAAAACTTTCTTCATGTTTTTTGTTATTAATTTTTAAATTTATAAACAATTCAAGTACATGGTTCACTAGATAATCAGATAACCATTTAATTAATAATGATTCATTTTAACATATATATATAATATAAACTATAAACTACAAATATTAAGTATTCATAATCAATTACTTAAATAAATAATAACTTTTTAATATTTAACTAATCAATTATCTAGTTTCTCACAAGTTGTTAATATATAACTCAAAGATAAATAAATAGCTAAAATATTTTATTACTTTTTTACATCTAATCAATTATAGATAATATAATTAATGTAACAATAATTTATTTACTTTAATTTTAAACTAATTTTTTTAAATATTGGTTTTCAAATTATAAATAATGAACAAACAATTGTTATTGTAAGAAACTTTATAATATATAAGTAATTAGAGAATTTTTTAAAATAAAAACTTAAATTAATTTATAATAATACTGAAATTACAATCATTACAATAATTATTTTAACTACACTATGATTTTTCCAAATTTTAATTCAAATTTAAAGTTCTAAATTACAAATTGTGAATAATTATGTTCAATTTGAAAATAATTATGCGTATACTATAATTAATTCTTATCTAAATAATTACATTGATTTTAAAGTAATGTAACATTAATTACAATAATTCATTTGTTTTACTGTAAGAATATAAAATATATAATGTAAAAAAATGATTTAGTGTAACTTATAAGTAATAAATGTAATCATGTATAATTATTTATAAAAGTGTTTCATTATGGATAACACTAGTAGAAAAAAGCCTTAAAACTCAAACAATAATTTTAAGAATTGAAATACTAATTTAAGATTCCAAAAAAACAATTCAGAATTCAAATATCAAATTTTAGATGAAATAAGTCTTTGAATTTAAATTTAAAATTTCAGAATTGAAATATTAATTGTTAGAATTGAAAATAATAATTTAAAATTCAAATATCAAATTTTAGAATTAAAAATACAAAATTAAATTCATTTTAAAATATATATATAATGAATTCCATTAGTAATTTTCAGAATTAAAACATCGATTTTAATGCTTAAATATAATTTTCATAATTATAATTATAATTTTATACTCAAACATATATTTTGTAATAAAACTACAATTTTAAGAATTCATATTTAAAACTTCAAATTCAAATATTAATTTTTAGATTCATTATATGAACAATATACATACATACACATAATTAATATACACACAAATATATATTTATGATATATGTAATATATTGTAAATATAATTTTAATACATACATAAAAATATAGCCTTATGTCATTGTAGAATACTTTTAGGATGTGACTAATTTGGTGACTATTACAACTAATGGGACAATATCAATATATTTATGGATGAAAATAAACTAAAAGCCATCTAACTGATAGGATGAAGTTTCCAATAGTTACATCATAGTTGTAAGAATGATCAAAATAGTTGAAATTTGATCTTATAGTTGTGAATATTGCCAAACTTAATCATAAACGACTACAAGTCACATGTAGTTGCAAACAAAGTGGTTACATTTTGGCTGATTTCTACTAGTGGGAATTGTATCATAATTGTTGGATGAATAATTGGAAGAGTAATCATGCAAACCCAAAACAATGGGTCAAAATATATTGTGTTGTGTTTTCTTTCTCAACTAAAAGCAATATAACAATTCATTCCATGATAAGTATTAATGCGACCCATGCATCTAAGGCAAAAGCTAATCTTGATGCAACTAATAATAATTCTTGTGCATTGTAGTTGAAGAATGAATTGTTTATGAACATTAAGCAAAAATGTTGGTATTATTTTATGGTCGCTACAGTAGGTTTAGTCTCTTTTTCAAATGGGATTTTAATATCTGGAATATATTCAATTTGCCTATGGGTGTTCATTAAGGAAAATATTAATGTTTATCTTCTTTATAAACATTCCAATGTGTTGACCTCTGTCAATATGGACATTGCTTGTTTTAAATTTTCATTTTAAATGTGCATGAAAAACTACTATAGGGATGATGAATGGAAATTTCCTTTTTAATGTCATGGGTGGATGAAATTTTTGTCGATGTTTGGTGGCATTAGAGATAAATATGAAAAAAAAGTTGCACTCACGTACTTAAGTTTATGATTTGTTGTTGGCAAGGTCTAACCTTCATTTCAACCAACCAATTCAGTTTATACTAAATTCAATGAATTTTAATTTGAAAATATTGGTTATAATTAATAATAGGAGGACGAAAATAAGTACTTGAAATTTGGTGAACATCATATCGGTTAGACTTGAGTTTACAAGTCTGAGTTGACATAAAACATGTTTGAATTTACACATTCTTGTGTAAATTTTATGGAAATAATTAAAATATGCTTGAAATTCCAATAATTCAAAAGCCACTAGACAATCATATTGAATTTGAATGTAATTTCAAGGTTTTAATGAAAATTATCAAAGTTTGTGTTGGCATGGTGGTAATACTTCCCATGTGGTGGCCACCACACCAATTTGACATTTGCACCATGTTGAATTTGATGTCAAATTCATTTTCTTCTAGAAAATTAATGAAGTTACATGAAAACATGGTTGAAATACGTCCTATTTAGTGGCCACCAAATGGGTTTTGTTTCACAACCTATTGAGTTTGGTGTCAAATTCAAGTTCTTATTGAAATTTTATGCAATTACATGAAAACTTGGTTGAAATACATCTTATTTAGTGGCCATAAAATGGGTTTTGTTCTCCAACCTATTGAATTTGGTGTGAAATTTGACTTTTTGTTGAAAATTTATCCAAATTACATGAAAAGATGGTTGAAATATGTCTTATTTGGTGGCCACCAATGTGCTTTGGCCTCCCCTCATGTATTGAATTAAGTCCAAAATTAAAGTTAAAGTCCAGAATTAATTAAATATGTGTTTAATGTAATTGTAGTTAACCTAGGTTAGTTATTTTTTAAATTATAATATATATTATTTTCTCAATTACTGTAGTTATTATGAAATATTGTAATAAATATTTTATTTTTAAATAATTAATTAATTTAATTTTTAATAAGTACATTAGTCTTTAAAATATAATTTTAATAAATATTAGAATATTAAAATTATTATGTAAAATATTATAGCTCTTGTAAAACTATAAATATCAACATTTAATAATAATAATTTCATTTGCAATAATTTCAAAAAGTATAATAAAATTTTTAGATAAACTTTTAATATCGCCACAATATATTTAGTCAATATTTTACATAGAACTTGAATATACTCAAAATATATACATAGTGTAACCATGATATGGAGCCCATTTAATAATAATCTTTCAATATACATGTAATATGGCTGTTCATATACATCCAAAATATACATTTGTAAATCTTAATATATCTAACTACACCCCTTAAATACACAAAATACACCTTTGTATATTTATAAGGTTGCAACAAAATTAGTCACATTTATAACTAATGGGACATAAGTTTTGTTTTTTAGATGAAAACCATGATAGTTGCAAACTAGTTGAAATATAATTGCAAATATGATCAACACAAGAAATAGTTGCAAAAATGTTCAAAGGCAATCGCAAATGATTAATAGTTGGATGTAGTCACAAATATAGTGGTTAGATTTTGGCTAATTTCTACTAATAACAATAGATGTATGTGCAAATCAACAAAAAACTTGCAACTAGGCATCCATATCAAAAACATTAAATAACATTAAGGTTTTAACCACCATTTGATAAATAAAATCAAAAT
>Ga0116228_10001593_pt1 | contig 19010 bp, 9 predicted proteins | sample S1TSphfallax_2_FD_89694 | JGI IMG/M metagenome (GOLD analysis project Ga0116228, IMG submission 89694) | Host-associated microbial communities from peat moss isolated from Minnesota, USA - S1T2_Fc - Sphagnum fallax MG | ecosystem: Host-associated > Plants > Peat moss > Unclassified | place: USA... | reverse complement strand
GTAATCTACTTATAATTTACACAAGGGTCATAAAGTAGATTGTGACCTTTACTTCAATTCCCATGAATATACTCAAATCTACTTTAAACATGTACTCTTAAAAAATTTAACAAAGTTGAAAAAAATGTTCATATTAATCCTTGAACTAAATATTATTTTTAACTTCAATATATCAAAGCATATTTCTTAGCTACTTTTCATTTATGCTTCAAGGAATAGTTACAGTCTACTTTACAATGCTTTCACCTTGCCCTACTTTAACACTTTCTTGTAAAACTTGCTCCATTTTTTTTTTCCATACTTCTTGTCAATATTGTTGGCATAATGTAAATGACTATAAAAAGTTGTAAACTACTTGTTATTTTGGTTTTTATTTCTATTTTTCAAAATATAATAATAGATTTGCGATTTTTTGGTAAAGTCAAATAGCTTTTAACTAATATTTGTCCAAAAAGTAACAATAATGGACCATAAATTATGGATTCAAAATCTGTGTATGGTCGTCACCAAATGTTAAGGCCACCTGGTGAACTACCAAGTTTTGAAAAGAATAAAATAGGGGAGCAAAAGATTTATTTTTTTTTACCCTCTTTGGATAAACGGAAAGTTGAAACACAAAAGGCTTGTCAAAACTTAATAGGATAGACTCATAAACTTTCTACAAAACTAAATTTGAAACAAATACAAATAAGAAGACTTTGCATGCAAAAGACAAAATATTTGTAACATATAATTTTTTTAAAAACTAATAGAATTTCTACGTACAAAAGTATGACAAAATAGTTAATTTACTCCAAAACACTCCCCTATATAGTCCTTAAAGGTACAAAATGTTAATTACTTTCCAGAAGGATACTAAAAAATGGTGGAATAGATAATTAATTTGACCCCAAAAAAATATTTCCTAAAATTACTTAGTTTAATTTGGTAAATAAACTAGTTTTAGCTTTTTTCATCTTATGGATAAGTATTATTTCTTCTAAATAAATATTTTCTAACTACAATATGGTTATATCCTCTCATTTTCAGGACCTTGAACTCAATATCAAAAGATAAAATCATTTTTTGATATATTTTATCTAATAGTTTGTGCTTGAGAATTTATTTACTATTTTCTAGATTTCTTTGTTTTCAAAATATTAGGTAAGATATTTTCCATTTAACAACATCTTTTATTCAGCTCTATCATTTTTCAATACTTATTATATAAATCTATCATATAAATGCGTAATCTATGAGCAATTATACCATAATTTAGCTGTTGCAATTGTATTCACCATTTATTGATATTAATTTAAGTCTACTCTTTGGCTCAACTTTATCGGCAGACAACAAATTTCTTGTCAATTTTGTTTTACGTTGCTTGTTTCTTGGCATCTTGGTTTATTTCAAGATATGTGAAAATGGAAACTAAAAGAAGGCACAAATTTTTTGCCCTAGAAAGTAAAGGCATTGCACTTACCTGGGACAATATTTTACAAGTTTTAGACGACTACTTCCATGCGCTAGCTTTGCAGAAATAAAAATCGGTAACATCTTTTGGTAAGTTAAATATGGGGAATCGATTTCGATAAGGAAAATTCAATAATTGATTTTGGTAATAAAAAAACTAGTAACAAGTTTCAATAAAATTCTACTTTCAACATAAAATTGTCATGATCTCTTTTCTCATTAGTTGTTTAAGTTTATAATCCACAAAGGGACAATTTTTGAACTCATGACCAACTTGTTGACAATATGCACATGTTGCAATTTCAACATTGAGATGTACGTTCATAGCCGGTGTGCTTCATTGAACTAGTGGTCATTCAATTGTTCCCATAATAGGTACAACTGGCCAACACATGATGGGTCAATGGTTGTGTTGTCAAACATCAATAGGTATTGTGATTATTTTTACCAGTTCTACATGTGGTTGAAAATTAGATTAATGTGAAGGTTTTCATTCCAAATTATCTAGCATTTCCAACTGGTTTAAAAGTTGGTTGCATTCCAACTATGAATCTTTTGTGGTTGGATTCAAAGTGAAAATTGGTTCATAATATCTAGCAACAAGTGTTGATTGTGATGGTATAGTAACCATAAAAATATAATTTCTAGGAGTTGTAGTTTGCCACCTATAGCCTAGAATGTTATTTAATTAGTATTACAAATAGGTGCAATTTGATTTCCACCCAATCGTGTGTTCAACTTTGACTACTAGGACAAATGATGGGGTGTCAAAAAATGACTAGTTGAAAGTACTTGATTCTTTTCCATTCTTCCTACTCTATTAATATCTGTTAAAGGGATATCTTTGTTGTCACTCACTATTGGGATTGAATGTTGCGAACATCAACATGTTGAATTCCCTCATCTTGGGAACTTGGTTGTTCTTGTGGTAGTACTATCTTGGGCCTAGGTTGTTGTGGGACAAGCATTTCCGGTTGCCTTCTAAGGCCTCTTATAACTATTTTCAACATATTTAAGACATGTACAAATAGTAATTCCTTAAATCTTCTTGATCAACAAGTTATTTAATATAAAAAACTAATTAGATTTCCTTAAAAAATAACATGAAAATCATAAAGTTTATAATAATAACCAATATATTTTATTGACTATGATTATGTCAACATATGACTATGAACCTAACATAAAATGTTTTATTCTCCATTACAAGTTTGAAAAAGAGAATAGGAAAGCCAAAATCAATCCCCATATGAAAGGGTTTGAATGTTATCTTATACTAAATATTTTCCAATAGTAATTAGCTGATATAAACAACTATTTATATTCAAAATTCAAATTTAAACTAGAACTACCCACATGCTATATCATTATTGGTTTTGTTCATTACCATTATCGGTTAAAATATTGTATCAGTTCAACATACTACCAAATTTGGTTCACTGCACTAGTGTGACAAACAAACATGTTACAATCAAAATTTTGGGGTAACACCTACTTACCTACCCATTAATTTTAAGAATAATAATTCAAAAAATGATTTAAATTTACGTATAAATTTGACCCAATCAAATGGTACATTGTCTATTAGTCAAATAGTTAGCCATTTTATTCATCAAAACAATAAGGTTCCACATTGACTACCCAATCACATTAATAGGTCATTCATTTTTCTAAACTATTCGAGTTGCATTATAGTTTATGATATTTCAACAAATCAATCAAAATGTGCATGTAGCCTCATAAACTATGAAACTAGCTTACAACTTTGTGTTCTTTGATAAATAAGTATCGAAAATATGTACAAAAAAATCTTTTACCAATTATAAGTTGACACAGATGGTAGAAATTAATAATATTCAATACAAGTATATTAGTTTTGGGTTGTTAGCAATATACTTGCATGATTTGGGTGTGAAGGATCTTGGAAATACATAATGGGCCTTTGTTGCCTCTTTAAAATTGCATTGGGGTTTTTGTGTTTACCCAAAATTCTAAACATACCATTTGACACTATGACAACCCATTAATCTCATCAATACCATTTTTCTACATCAACATGACCAATAAGGAAGTTACATAAAAAATTATAATCAACATGGATTTTAACTTACCGACCATACGCAAATGCAATAGGATTTGAGTTTAGATGCAACCATCGTCTACATTTTGAGACCAACGATGACTCCCACTTGTATTAAAAAAAGAAAACATATTATTGCTAGGTTTGGTGACAACAACAATAGAACTTCAAAATGTTGATGTGATCAAACTTCTTAGTGATACCATTTTTATGACATTGTCTTCAAAGAGATCAATGGGTACAAACAAGTTAATATGAGTCTTTTTAAGTGTAACAAATGTTTGTGTTTCACAATTTGGGTTGAAAATTAATTTGAATGTGGAAAATGGTTTTTTTTTTTAACACAAATATGTTATTAATATAGTATGAAAGCATGTTGTATGAATTAGAATGAATATAATGATGATATAATACTTTAAAGCACTCATTAAACATTGTAACACATGTTTTTCAACATTGTACAAGGATTTTTATTGTTGACGAATTTTTTTAATGTGACATGTTTTGGAGGAGGTTTTCTAGATGTATATTCACATAATTGTATAATGTACCATTTTTAAAAATCACAATAAATTTTTAATGATTTTCTTTCCAAAATATTCCAAAAAAACACTCACTAGTGGGTGTGGCACCTATTAATTTGTTTACATTTGAATGTAATCCCATCACTATTGCATAACAAACACATTAAATGAAATATTAAAAAAATGAATTTTCTATCGTGCTAAAAGAAATTTGATTTTATCTTCATTGGAAACCTAATAACCGTGTTTCACAACCCTTGAAAAATTGTTCACTTTATGATTTTGACTTTTGATATATTTTTGATTTGTCAAAGCTAGGATGTTTTGATCATAGTAGGACATATATTAAAAAATTCATTAAAAAAACAAAAAGTTTTAACCTTCATCTTCCACCTCAATTTTCAAAATGAAATATTGAATGTTTAAGAAAGGCTCCCAATAGTGAACACAAATATGAATCAACAAGATGAAACTCCAATTATTTGATGATCACAACATTATTAGAAACCGGTATATCCTAGCAATCTCTTTCAAGTCATCCACTACTTTGCCATTTTGGCATGAATAGTTTTCAAACATCATGAATCCCTTGGACACAAGGTGACACAATCATCGTAACTTTTCATTCATGTTCAAAAATGTCTATTTCATTTAGACATTTCCCTAGACACATGTTTGGAGGTTGATTGTAATATATATACAAACTAATAACTTAAATTGACAACCAATTTCTTAAGACAAATTTATCCAATCATATGTGGAAGCAAACAATATAGGCAATTTTTTACCATAGTTTTCATTAAATTGTAATAGTATGTTCTCACAAATTGGCACATTCTAGTTGCATACATCTCATTCTCATCATATTTATGGTGGTGAATAGACCTTTTTTATTCTAACATACAAAGCTATGTAAATAAAAACTTTTTGTGAAGCGAATTGGTCATGAAATCCATTGTTGCTTCAATGATTATAATTAGATCACCAAAGGATTTATAATTCCCAATAAGGAAGGAAGGATTTGCGCCCAAGTGATGAAATGAAAGAGATACACTAACATTGTTTGTTGGTATGCAACAACAACATCAATAACAACATGAAACATCTTTTCAAGCCCCTTTAACTTAAAATCTAGGCAAGAAAGCTTGTAACCCCAAAAATCCTTTCAATCACCTTAAACCTCGAACCTAAAAATCAAGCAATGAATCTCAAAATGCAAAACAAAATCTTCTAAAATTCGAAAGGAGGGGGCACAAAATTTTGATGAAATAACCAAATACACACATCCATTGTAATCCTCTATGCAATTGGGAAAAAAAGCCCAACATCCAAAATGCCCACATGTGGTCAAACATCATTGTCATTTGTCTCAACACTCCAAACCCTAACCATAATACACCTTCATTTTGACAATGTGCATCCCAGGGGAAAAGTACTAACACCTAAATGCCCACATATGGTGCTTGGTGTTTTTTTGGGGGCAAATTTTTACCACATGGTGACCAAAAAAAAATCCAATGGGATTCATATAAGGAATTTTGTGAAATGAATATGCCAAAGTTGAAAATTTTCAAGGAAGGATTTTATCTCCTGAAATTGTTGTATTTAGACAATATTTTCAAGCAGGTCATTGAAATACAGCATGATTAAAAAAATTCAGTTCCTTGCTGACCTATAGCAAAATTTGACTAGTTCCTCATGATTATCAATGTAGCTACATTTTAAAATTGGGGGAAAAAAAAATCCCCTCATTGGTGGTAGTGCATCATTGCCGTTTGCATCAACACCCTAAACCCCAATCATAATACTCTTCATATTTCACCTAATACCTAACCCTAATATCACTTCAGGCAAATTCGACCCTCATTTTAGGAAAACCCACATCCTACATTTTGACGAATTTGGCCTGAAAAGTTGTCATGAAGAGTGGATGGTTCATTCATTGTATTGGGTCATGTGGTTTTCAATCCTAGTGTATCCTTTAAAAAAAGTTTCCTTTGAAGTCAATTCTTCACGTGTTATTTTTATTTATTTATAAAACCAAAAAAGGACTTTCCCAATGGAGTCAACAAAACCCATTGTTGAAAACTTATGAATAATCTAGTGACCTAGTCAGAAGGTCAGGTCCATGCATGTGTGCTCGTCTGATCGTATCGTGGAGATCATGGCTGCAATTAATAAATAAGCCTGGGGAGATAAGTTAAAAGATGTACATTCGAGTGGGGATTCGATTTCCGAACTCCCCAACCACAGTCTCAACCAGCTGACCAACATAATGCCTCAATTGTGTTGTTTATGAATGAGGTTTTGGAGAGAGGGGTTGCAAAAGGAGTTTGGGGGATGGCCAAGAAAGGTAACAGCTGGAAAGGAAAGATGGCATACAATACAGGTATAGTGCTTGTATGCACTATACACACTTGTTGTACAATAGTACAAAAACAAATTTGCCCCCTGCTAAGTTTGATGACCTACTTGGTTTTGCAATGAAATAGTTAATTGTGAGTGGGGAGAGTAGGCTTAGATATTGGTTGGGTGTGATAGGATTTGGATAGAAGTGAATGATGACTGATGTTGAAAAGAAAAAACTTTGTGTCTGAACTACTGGTGACATGACTAGTGGGGGACCCAATCCGATTGATTGTTGGGGTTTTTCTTTTGGGGGTGGGGATACCGAATCTAAAAATACACATAATTATATATTGTATGCAAGAAGAACATGGGGTTTGGCCTTGTTTGTGGAAGGAGTAATAAAATAGAGGATTGGTAGATGAGTGAGGGTGATGATCTGCCGACCAACTAATGAAGCATGATTGATGACTCGGTATGCACAAGTGTTGTGTGGCATATGTCTAGAGGAAGGCTCTCATAAGAAGAAAAAATGGGTGTTTGTCCCTCACCCACACACCTTTGTTGTATGCCATGCCACTCAAGGGGGCTTTTGTTATAAAATATAGGGTTGTTTGTCCCCCCCAACCTAACCTTGTTGTGTGACATGTGCCCAAAAGGAGCTCTCATAATAAACTTTGGACACTCGTGATAAAATGTAATGTTGTTTGTCCCCGACCATCCTTATTGTGTGAATGTGCCATGAGATGCTTGCAAAATACTATAGATGCAAGTTTGTTCCACTGTGCACACCCCCTTCCTTTCATCCCCTGTTGAGAAGAAGAGAATGATCCAAAGTCAGAAGACAAAAAAGGATGTGGGAGTGTGTGTCATCATCTTTCTTCACCCTCTCTATAGGACATGGCTCTCTACTTTTGATGGCTGCTGAACAGTTTGAAAGAGTATCATGACAACTTTTTTGTCTTGGAAAGGAGGAGTAAGATAGTTTCTTGTTTTGTTCTTCCGGATTTCAATAAAAAGGTTTCCAAAACTTGCTGAAAAAGTAAGTTCCTTCTTTTGAATTCTAAAAAAAAAATTAATTAATCTTCACCTTTTTGTATTCACCAAAGAACTTAGAAAGTTGTGCCATGACTCATAGACTTCTCATCCATTTGATATGAACTATCCCCCCTCCTGTCCCCACTTATAACTTAAATCAACACAATTTTGGGTTATACAACTCAAATGAGGCCATGCTTCAGGCTGCCATGCCTTTGAAATTTGGTGAAAAGACCGAGTGGTCACTGTTCAGTAGTTATACAAAAGAAGAAACTTGATTGCCTTTTTGTAACAACATTGTTCCCACAGTCAGTTGAGCATGAATGACATAATAATATTTCCTTGGAGTTTCCCATATTTGCCAGGTACCTAGTTCATTGTGCAGACCGAACCTTTTGCTGTTACCAAGTAGCTAAATATAGGAGTTTCCCAACTTTGCCAGTTGGTTAGTTGGGAGGATGGTCATGTGGGCCAAAACATTTGCTCAAAAACTCCTAGTGGCTAACTAAAGGAGTTTCCCAACTCTGCCAGTTTGTTGGTTGGTCATGTCCTTTTGGGCCAAAACATATACTGAAAAATCCTAGTTGCTAACTAGAAGAGTTTTCCCAACTTTGCCAGTTGGTTGGTGGGTCAGGTGTCAGGTCCTTTTGGGCCCAAACATATCCTGAAAAACCCTAGTAGCTGACTAGAAGAGTTTCCCAATTTTGCCAGTTGGTTGGTGGGTCGGGTCTCCCAGGGCAGAAAAACATCTGCCCAAAAACCCTAAGAGCTAAGCTAGGGCAGTTTCCCAACTATCGGTTGGTGGGTGGGTTGGGTCTTGTGGGCCAAAAACATTTGTCAAAAACCCTAACAAGAGTAGTAGCTAACGAGAGTACTAACAACAGACAATAAATAAGTACCCCCAGTTTATAATGGAGTTATTAGTTCAGGCCAAAAATGGTGACGAACAGTTTTGGAAATAGAAATTTCATGCAGCCAATGGCAAGGCTCAGCATGCACTCAAAGTGCCTTGATTTTTTTTCTTTTAAGTTTTGGGTGGGGGTTGGAGGGAGGGGGCAGAAGGATTTTTTTTCTTTTTTTCTTTGTTCCCTTCAAGTTCCCTATGGGTTCCCAGTAGGGTCACAATGTTCACAATGTGTTCCCCAAAGGGTGTTCCCAATAGCACCTCGCTTTAATCCCATATGTTTTGCCCAAAGTCCTCTACTTCTCACCTATATAGGTGGGCCAAAGGAGTAGGTACTTCATCTTTCCATAGAATCTTCTATTTTGGGGAGCCTCCATAGTTTGAACTTTTTCTTTTTTGTGATAGGCCAATCAGATTGGCTCATTGCAAAAAAAAAAGTTGGACTTGTGAGGCCCCTCCAACTAATTAATATGAAACAGAATAAGTACCCCCACCATGGGCTAGTGTAAGCCCTAAATTGTATGTCCCTGCCATTAGCCTAGGTTGAAAATGGTGACATACAAATGTAGAAATAGAAATTCTGGTCAGCCAATGGTGTTATGCAGCATGCGCCCAAGAGGCCCAAGTTTTTTCTTTTGGGAAGCATGGGTCGTGGGGGAGGGGAAACGCCTTATGTTCTCAGAAAGTTCCCAATGTGTTCCTCCAAATGTTCCCAATGACACATCAGTTTTATCCCATATGCTTTGCCCAAGGTTGTCCTCTTTCAGCACTATAGTTGGGGTAAAAGGGAAGGTACTCCTTCTTCCAAATAGAACTCTGTTTTGGGGAGCCTCCAAAGTTCCATTTTTTTGTGTGGCAGGCCAATCAGAATGACTCATTGCCAAAAATGAAAAGTTGAACTTGGGAGACAGCCCCAGCTAATGAATAAAGATGAAAATAAGTACCCTATGAAGGGTACAAACAACAGACATACATATATAACCCACCACCACAGCCCTTCTTCCTTTCTTTTTGGTTTCAGGGTTTTGCTCAATTGGCAACATGGCTGGTGCAAGGAGTGCAGAGTTGGCTCCCTCCCCCCTCTGCAATCTTCGGATCCCTTTCTTTGGCATCATTCGAATGGCTGTTGTACACCCCCTATTTAACACAAGAGGAGGCCTCTCTGGCTACTTGATCAGAAAACCCAAATCACAAAAAAACAGAAAGCCATCTAGGTAGAGAATCTGGGGTGCCAGAGATATGACTCAATGATTTGTTCATCACTTCAACAGCAACTCTGCACAAAGACAAACTTCCAAGTGCGTGCACACCCAAAAAATTAAGAAGAAAGAAAACAAAGGGAATCCCACAAAAAAGCAGCAACAACAACAACACTGAACCCATTCATCATAGATTGCATCATGAACTTCTTCTTCAAGGACTTCTTTCTTCTTCTTCTTCAATCCATGCACGCTCCTTTGTTCAGATTGTAGAAAAATAGACAATCTTGTAAGAGAACGTCCGTCCACCTGCACTAGTAAGATATTATAGCATGTACCCTGTACTTTGAATGATTTAAATACATAGCATGAAAATAAGCCCCCCTTTACACTATAGTGAGGGACTATGACCATGGAATTGTTGAGAGCCTTCAAAACACATCCAAAGGCTGTCCTGTGGAAATTCAGAAATCATTTATGTGTGGGTGCCGGTTGTCAAGTGTAATGTGACTTGAAAATAGGCTTTATTGAAGTACCAACATATTATAACAAAGCCAAAAAAATAACTAATTATTTTATGTAAACTTTTTTATTTTTAACTTGATATTCTATGTAACTTTTTTTCCCCTACTGGTTAAGGGTTTGTTTTTTTTTGTTTCTTCATCACTTTCCTTCCATTTCTTCTTTCTTCACATTTTTTCCCCCACTTTCTTCATTTCCACAAGTGGGATCACCATGAATCATAGAAAGGAATTTTAGATGTGTGAGTTTTAGCATTATAGAGTTGTCTCCACAAAGCTTACTAAAAATAATTTGACCACTTTTTGATCGGTTAAATTAATCATAACTATTGGCCTACTCGGAAGTAACGTTTTTTGTATTGTATTGCATTGTAGATAATTTGTCTACTCCAAGGCCAGCAAGCACATTAGCCAATCTAGGGATATAGTTCAAGATTTGGTAGAAATTTGAATATAGTTGAAGACTTTGGATGTGTTAAAAATGTTATTTGAAGAATTCATTTTGTAGTTCAAGTGGTGACAATGCAAGAATAGAAGTTGAAATTTGTGAGGTAAAAATCAATTTTTACTAAAATTGAAGTGGCTAATTCAATCAAACTTGAGGGTAATGGAGGCTAAATAACATGCATCGAGGATATTTTTTCACCATGAATAAAAGTGTTTAGATTCCAAAGCCATAGACTCCAAAGCCGCATACAACATCTGATATAAATTACAATTGTTGAATAAGTTATAACACAAAATAGAGGACAATGATTGAGTTGAACCTTGGGTGAACCAACACCCACGTTGGTAACATTGTAAAAATCTCAAAAACTTTTGAACTTGCTTCTAACATTATAAATATCCCATTCTTAAACTAAATAAAAAAAATAGTCAAAATTTAACATTATGAAACTTAATATGGTCACAAACTTATTTCTAGAAATTATTAATATCCCATGCTTTTAGAATAGATTAAGGTCTTTGTGTTCAAATATAAATTTTCTTAAATTTAATATGGCCACTACGAGGTGTCAATCAAAAATGGTGAAAATATCAATGTGGGTGTTGGTTCAGCTTAGTTGATCATATCATACCATTGCCTTGGCAACTAGACCAAAAAAATTCAAATCAATAGTTATTCCTCCAAATCTTATTGGCAATATGAATGTGTAAGGGCTAGTTATGGGTCTAAAAAATTGGTGAGAAATGTAGCATTGAAGATAAGTTCATATGTGTGTTATATTGGTTACATTTAAGGTGGTTAGTGAGTCAATTGGCTAGTTGACAACCTATAACACAAAAGAATGAATTCAATCAACATGTTCATAGGGTTACAATTGGCAAAATGAATGATGACCAAAATATCAATATGGCTTTATCCTTGTACCAAACTTTTATTTTAAGCCAAAATGATTCCAATTTTTTTCCTTTGTTTCAAGAGTAAATGTAATCAACCATTTTCAAATCTGAAAATTTGACTAAATTTAGCTAAGAAAAAAAACACAAGTTGAATTTTAAAAAAATAGTCTCTCATCTTAAATTGTCCAAAATTTTAATATTCATGTGTGGGACTTGGAAAATAATAAACACTCCATGTTGGATGTAATAAACATTGGTAAAAACCAAAATTAGGGGTGTGGGTGAATGTGTTTTAAAGGCATCTCCACCCATTGCCTTTTAAACACACATTACAACTTTAGTATTCAAAGCCCTTTGTCAAACCTTTCTACAAAATGTGTCATTTGAGCAATACCCTCATTAGCAACCATGCGACAACATGCTTTGTAACCACACCCATGTAATTGTTAAAAACATTTCATGCATTTCAAGTTTGCCATTGTAAAGCTCACAAAAAAACACAAGCACTCTCAAAACTAGCCATCATTGAAGCTCACACAAATACAAGCACCCTCTTCTTTTGACCATCACCAAAGCTCACAAGAAATCACAAACACCCTTAGGTTTTAGCTATCATTGAAACTCATAAGAATCATAAGCATCTTTTTCTTCTAGTCTTCACCAAAGCTCACAAAAAAATCATAAGCAACTTCAAATTTTGTCCATAATTAAAACTTGTGAAAAATCATAAACATATTTAGATTGTGTCCATTGTTGAAAGTCACGAGAAGACAAAAGCGCCCACAAATTCTAAAGGTGCTATTGTTGATTCTTTCTAATTAAAAAATAAATCACTATCACATTCCACATCTATATAGGCAAAGGTTTGGCCCTTTTCATGGGCATAATTTTTTTTGTCTATCTTCAATTGTTTTTGCCCATTGAAGTGTATCTCTTAGGATCAACTAACAATGAATGAACACAAAAGATAAAAATTTTGGGTGCTTCAACTTGTACAATTTCAAAGTTTTCTAAATAACATTTTCATTACAAAGATCATTCTCATTCAATGCAAGAACCACACAATAATTATCACAAAATTTAAAAATTGTGTTTTTATCAAACCCCATTTTGTTTGCTAGTTAGGTGCTCTTCATAACCAAGAAGTTTGGAATTGTTGTTATAATGTAAAGCTATGCATTCCCTAAAAGCTTGCTTTTGGTGCCCACTTCTAATAATTAGATCCTTGGAGATGTGAAACACTTTCCCATATAATTGTTTCTCCACAAAAAATTTCCCCTCACTCATTCTTTTAGCTTTCGCATCTTGTGTTGCAATGGTGATATGAAGAACAACAAAAATGAGAAGGATGGTATGTGAGGATGGTGATTCTTCTTGAGTGTGCAATCACTTGCCTAGAGTATAAATGACAAGTTCAACATTGTGCACTACACAATTTAGTGGTAAGGGGTGGTGTTGGGGTAGGGTTTTGGTAAAGCCTATGATCCAGCCTGCCACAATGCCGTTGACATGCCTGTTGCAAGGTGTATTAAAATTTTGCAATTACAATTGCAATTCTCAAACTGAAAAAATATTGCACAAAAGTTTCTAACTATAGCAACAATAACATACTCTTTTTGAAGACCACAAATACAAATTCAACTTGACTATTCAACTCGACTATCCAGGAGGAAGATGAAACGCACTGAGAAAACCGAGATATAAATAATTTTAATTGCAATAAGCTTGCATCAATTCATAAACATGAACAAAAACTAGTGTTTATGTCTATGTTAAGAATTATGATAGGTGTTTGTTTGTTTGGATCTAATTGCAGTACACACTGGGATCCTGCCAAACTGTGGCGCCTCTCACTTCTCTGTTTTAGTACAGTTGAAAAGCCCTGGATGAATGGTGTGCATGGTTATTGTTTCACAAATTCAAATTATTGTAGCAAGGTTCCTTAAGCACTTTGAAGTTAAAGCCCAATTCAACCACTCTAGTGTTAGGATGGGAGACCTTAGAGGTGGTTTGTAGGTGTTTGATATTTTTGAGCCCAACAGCATGGGGCCCTTAGTGATAATTAAATACAAAGATCAGGGGCATAATTTCTTTGGGAGACTAATTTTCACCACTTCACAACAAAGAAAAATCAAGTGCAACTCATACAAAAGATTTTTGTTTTATAAAAATGCACCAAAGCCTTCAGATTTGGAGGAATGTTTTTCTGAAATCACCATATTTAGGCAATAGGTTCCAACAAGTAGCGAAAATATAGCAGGATTCTTAAGTTTCCTAATTTCATCTCTGATCTGTGGCCAAATTTGTCTAATTCCTCTTGTGATGATCACCAGTGTGGCTACCAAGGGTTTCTTTGGAAAACTTGCTGACCAAAAAAAGGGGCAGCAACCTGTTCAAAGGATTTTTTGGGGAAAAAGGCTCAAAGTACCCATATTTCGAGGGCAAAAAAGTTGAACTTGCCATATTTAGACCATTTGTTCTTGTATGTCGCCAGTATATGCCGAGGTTTGCAAAAAAAAAATCTGCTTTTCTCTCTGACCTCTAGCCAAATTTGGCTAAGTCCTCTTGTGGATGATCACCGGTTCGCCTGCCTCGCAAAATTGGGAAAAAAAATCCCCGCTGGCTCCCCCACCCCCCAAAGAAAAACAAAAACCTGATAAGCGGCCAACTTAGTGCTAATTAAATGTGAAGATCATGGTGGAAGAACATTAACTTGATCCATAAGTACTTACTTAATGAGTAGTTTTTATAATTAAGAGAGAGAGAGGAGGGTAGGAAGAGGAAGCAGCGAATTTTAAGGTACTTGTGATCTTCTGCAACAACATCAACAACTGCGTTTAATGAAGAAACATAAGTTCGGCCTTATGTAATGGAGTAGTGGGAGAGACAGATACAGACTCCAGAGAGATCCTTTGATGATCCTCTTGTGTTTAGTTGTTGATTCCTCCTAAGTTAGTGTTGTTTTTTGTGTGGGTCAATTTGGTTTTGTAGCCAAGGTGGCGATGATCCATTCGAGGATTTAGCCAAATTTGGGTACGAGCTAAATATGAAAGTCAAATTCTTTAAACACCCTTCCATATTTTTTTGGTTACATACTGTAACAATGTATACAAATCTGGGTTTTTTAAATTAATTTTTTTTTCAAACTTATGGCTATTGAAAATCTGAAAAAGCACTTGATTCTAGTGGCGATATATATATATATATAGTCAGCAAGGAAAAAGGGCTGCTCTAAGTTATCTAAGTTATCCATGCATCATCCCACTAACTAACATTTGACACCCCATTTTGATGACCGAGTTGAGCATGCCTGCAGCAGCCGGATCAGAAGCTCTTTAATTACTTGCGGCACGGCGTAAACATAACGCATCAGCTATAGATAGATACATAGCTAGCTACCTAGCTGCATTGGCAGTGAAAGAAGGGCAGTTGTAATTGCAAGGCGTACAAATAGGGAGGAGCGCGGGGGAGCACCAACTGCGACTGCGGTGCTGTTCTTTAAAGAGGTCCACGGAGATTTCTTTAAAATCGCTGCTGCTGCTGCTGCAGAAGCACCACCAATTGCTTCTGCACTTGTCTTCCGTTCTTCTTCCTTCCCTCTACCTCTTGCACTTTCTCTCTCTCTCTCTCTCTCTCTTTCTTTCCTTCCTGTGCATACCGTCCTGTCTCCAGACGATCTTCGCACTCGGAATCGGCAGCGCCAAAAGAGCATCCCGAAGGTTAACGGGAGAATAAAAACAAAAATACAGAACACCAACGCACATTTCGTAAATACGCGAATCCGACATACGGATACAAACCGAACTACGTAGCCGTTCAACGTCAAGGTCGTCCTGCACCTACCACTCTCTTACCAACTGGTTAATTACTACCTACTGTCCCCGTCCTGACGCCCGGAGAAACACAGGGCCTGGGTGGTTGGGTCTGCAATTATTATAATATGTTTTTTTCTTTTGGCTTTTCTGATTTTCAGGATATTTTTGTTTTGTTCTATGGGTTTAAGATTATGCCAATTTCCAAATGTGTAAAGAGGGAAGATTTGTATTTTCTAGTGGACCCAGTTTTTAAGAATTCAAAAAAAAATTGTATAATGTTTTTACATTCATAGGTTTGATGCTTTAATAAGATGGATGGTTGGGTTGTAATAGTAGTATTTTATGTTGAATGAACTTCTAAATCTTATGGTGTGGCCAACGAGGTACAGGCAAGGGACATTCCATGATGTAGGGCCTGACTCAAGACTGAGGCGACAGCCAAATCCGTCCCCACATTTCTGGAATGTCCCCCACTGCAGGGCCTTACCCATCACATTACAACAATCACCTTGGTCTGAGTTCAGCCATGCATTTTGGGAATTTCCCTCACCCAAGGCCCGCCTTACCCAGTATAAAGCATGAGCCAAAACATTATGATTGGCCTAAGTGTGCAAAGATCACAAGGTGATAGGAGTGGGAAGCACCTTACACCTACAAGTAGCGTCTTACACCTACAACAAGTTCTCTTATATGCCTTGTTGTTTTATTGTTATAGAGCTTGTGCAAGGTACTCTCAAGCATCCCACCAGCAACAATATTGCCAGTTAAGAATCACTCTGTCCATTCACTTGATACAAGATGAAAGTTGTAGTAAATTATCTCTTTTTTTCTTTTAACAAAAATATGTTGAAAAGACTCCTATTAACTTTGTTACAAGACAAGGTTTTGTCCACCACAGCTTGCCTTTGCCTTGTTACAACTAAGGGTATTTCACATTAGGGCCTGATTTATAAGTCCTGATTCAATCCTGTAATCTGGTTGGCCTAAGGCTCCAAATCAGGATCAAGTCTTTTACACCAGGGCCCAATATACGAGTCCCAACCATGAGTGGGAGTGTTACAGGACCACACTTTTTGATTCCCTGGGTTGTTACTTAGCAAGGAGTTGGGTTCAGCAAAAATGGAAACCCAACCCCAAAGACAGGTCCCCATTAAGTTTTTTATTAGAATAATTTTTAAAAATGATTTGATCTAGTCCATTCATCAAAAGAGTAGTTATGACTTTATTATTATTATTATTATTATTATTTTCATCATATAGAGCACACACTGACAGACTTTGACATCCTCATAGGACTTGCGTCCTGGGCTTGGGACTTTACACTATGGTACACCAACTCCCAAGAATAATATTGTTTGTGATATGTCAACGGTCTGATTTCCATGGGGCTTTGCCTTCTTCCGGACTTATGAAATTGGGCCCTGAGACATAGTGTGAAGCTGCCCTAGTGGCTCTTATACTAAAGCTCATGAACCAGGTAAATTGAACTAGGGTAGACCAACCCATCACTCATTAGCTGCCTATGATCGAACACTTATTTATATTTTATCATATGTGGTTCATTTTGAATGATTTAAAATGTTGTGGGAGCGCTACCTCAAGCGCTAGAAATGATCTTTGAAGTGCAAAGGAAAAGGAGTAATGAGAAAAAAACAAGAATAAAAATACGCTTTCCAACTTACAACATGTGTTTTTTTCTTTTTTCTTCTCTGGACCTCTATTACTTTCAAATCTCATAACTTTCTTATGCTTCATTCATTTTAAACAATTTAAAGTGCTATAGGAGTGCCACCTGAAGGTCTACAAATCATCTTGGAACTCTAATAACAACAGAGCAACAAACAAGGAATTTTTTGGGTGTTTGGGAATCAGCTTTGTAATGTTCCATGGTTTGTGTTTTTTAGTTTTTGACCCCCTTTACTTTGGGGGCTGTAACTTTCTCATTTCAAATCTGTTTTGGATGATTGTGAGCATGTGGGATACGCTAGGAGGAGGGATTCAAGTTTTGTTTGGATACCAGAAACAACAGAGCCCTCCCCAGGTCTGCCCTGAGTGATTAAGTGTTCAGTCACTGATTGGTCTACCCTATGGCTTTGTTGTTTACACATAATGTGCTCTTTGGTGGCCACTATGTGAATATTGCCTTAGAGAGCTTCTTGAGACTGTTACTACATGGCAGTCACTTTAGGTTGTCATTTCTACCCACATTTCATAATTCTGAAATTGATGAACCCTTGTCCTTCTTTCTTTGTAAGAATATTTTTCCGTTTGCACCAAGTGCTATAACTTTGTAATGATATACTTCAGGCAATTTTGTATTTTGTGTTCTCATATTATACAAAGAATTGGAAATTTTCTTTGCCTTCACCCTACTAATGTTACCCATGTTGCATATTGTAAACCTTGTTGACAGAGCATTATTATTAAACCTTCAACATGCAACAATCAGTAGCCCATATTTTGAGGAGTTGTAACTTGTGGCAACTGGGTTCATTGAGGTGAAGTGCAGGTGTGTTAACGAGGCAACAGCTTTGGGTAGACCAACAACTTTTGTCCTCTGGTTTGGAAGGGTACTAATCTTTCCTTGTTTAATGTTTAATCCTTACTTTTCAATCTTTTTGCAGCACTTTTACTAGTTCATTAGCCTCAAAGGATCACAATATTATTATTTAATCAAGCTATCGTAAAGTTGATAACTCAAGCCAAAAGCTTTTGGGTGGGCCACAAGTTGCTGTCTTCACCAACTTGTGTGGTCCTTTGATTTGGGAGAAGTACTAATCTTTCCTTGTTTAATGTTAAATCCATACTTTTCAATCTTTTTGCAGAGCTTTTCACCAGTTCATTAGCCTCAAAGCATTGCAATATTTTTTGTTTAATCAAAGCTATCATAAAGCTGGTAGCTCAAGGCATTGGGATTGATGATGACTATGCAAATGCAACATTCAACAATAATCTTGTGGGTACATGGTCCTCAAATGCTTAAGAGAAGTTAGGTAATTAGATTTTCCTAGCAATGGTTAGAAAGGGGAAATGTCAAAATGAAAGCCATAGCCTTATTTATATTCCTAGGAACAGACCAAAGACATGACCAGAACTCCCTATAATGGGTACACTATGGATAAATCTATTATACACTTTTCAAATGAAGTGTCTTTTTTCTTTTCTTCCAGTGGCTTAGATTCTAATTTTATGTGCTAATTTGTGAGTGGAAGATATATGAGCTGAAATATGTGTTAATGCCTGAATTACTTACACAAAACTAAATTACATTAGTTGGAATTAGGCTAACTTAGCTTGCAAGGATGTAGAAGGGTATAGATGAACTTTAAAATGCCCACTTTCTTCTTCTTCTTCTTCCTCCTCCTCCCTACAACAACCACATCATATATGTGGCCTATTGGCTCAGTGGTTGGCAGAAAGACGATGGTGTTACTGGGGCCATATGGCCAACAACAACTGCCAACAACAGGAGGCTTCCTGAAATCACTCAGGTATTGTTGACTAGCCAAGGAAAAACCCACAAAAGTCAAGTGAGAAATTGCAGTAAAAAAGCAAGACACAAAATCAGTACTTTGTATGTACTTACCTAAAGGTGATTCAATGGCACTTGGCTTTTATAATTGAGACAGAAATGAAACAAAACAACAAAGTTGAATCGACAATATGCCCAAATTGGTTGTGAAATCCGACAATAATCACAAGGGAGGGGTGGATCATCATCACATGATGGCTTCTCCCCTTGAGACAATGTCGGAACTCACAACAATGGTCAAGATAAGAAATGTTC
>Ga0116228_10001592_pt1 | contig 19014 bp, 20 predicted proteins | sample S1TSphfallax_2_FD_89694 | JGI IMG/M metagenome (GOLD analysis project Ga0116228, IMG submission 89694) | Host-associated microbial communities from peat moss isolated from Minnesota, USA - S1T2_Fc - Sphagnum fallax MG | ecosystem: Host-associated > Plants > Peat moss > Unclassified | place... | reverse complement strand
CCCTCCACCCCATCTTCCCTTCCCCTCTCCTCTTCTTTTAAGAGCTTATAGAATCATCACATATCTTGTGTGTAGGCAGCAATCTCCTTCTGCATTCCTGTTTGCTGTGATGTTGTAGACTTGCCAGCAGGTTGTTTGTATTCTAAGACAAGCTTGCTTCAGGTGCACTCCTGTCTGTAGAGAAAGTAGGATAAGGGTGTTTTTCTCCTTGATTTGAGCAGTCATTCATTCCTTCCTCAAATCTCTACAAAGAATTCAAGACCGCTGGATTAATGGATGTGATGTATTTTTTTCCCTTCTCTGTGCGATGGGTTTTTTATAATCTTTACTGGGCATTGGAATTTCTCATGTTGAGGCTCTTTTGGAGCTTCAAAGTAGCATCAAAATCAATAGGTAGTGGTCCGGTGACTAAGTGGCATGTTACCCATAAGTGTCCAGCTACTGTGTGAATCACTCGGGCAACATGTGGAACCTAGGAGCTGCAGAGCCCTGAGGGGAATATATTTTAACCCATCTTTGGCCACTGCTGCCTTTACAGTCCTCTGGGTAGAATATGTGCACTTCCAGAAAGGAGGAAAGTAGTCACAGTATCAAGCCGACACCTTTGAATTCTTGCAACTGAGTGGCAGCAACTGAAGATGCTAAGTTAGCAGAGGTGAAGGAGGGTGCAGGTACTGTGAGAAGTCACAGGAGCTTGTGAATGACAGTCTTGGTGTGGCCTATCCGGTTTGTTGTACATCCTTCAGACCTCTATTACCAACCCAATATTCGAAGAAAATGCCATAAGTCTCCTAAGAAGGAAGAGAGAATAAATCATAGCAGTTGGTGTCTTGGAGAGCACTTTTATTTGGGCAGGGTCAGGCAGATTAGGCAGGGCTAACTATATCTCTGTATTTCCTTCTGGTATTTGATGTGTTATTCTTTTCCAAGTATTCACCAGGTTAAAGATTGATGTGGTAGGTGTTGTCAACAACCAGGTATTAATATTGTTTTGTACCCACAAAGAACCAGATCATCACACAACCCCATTAATGATCACAACAAAAGCTTAATGTGATTGCATACTTAAAACTCTGCAGTTTCTCTTGCCTTAGTTAAGGGTTTTTACCTAGATGATGAAACTTCACCAGATCCTTCTTCCAGAACTGCTTATATCATAGGATTCCAATTCTGAGCTTCAGCTATAAAGAATTTTCCTTTTGTCTTATGATAATATGTTCTGTGGTGATGCAGATTATTGATGGAATTGCATGCCTGGTGCCCTCAAGAGGACGACTTATTGAAAACTCCCAGAAGATCCCAAACCTTATCCTGATGCTGGAAAGTAGACTGCCGGATTTTCCATGATTTCCTAGAAATCCAAATGACCAAAGTAAGGTTTTTCTAAACTAGTGACATTGTTTAATGCTATGGGTGTGCAGTATTACTGATGAGAAATGCATAGGATTGATTTCTTCTGCAAAATTTTCTGCTGTGGCATGGGGAATAGAAGAGTGCTATTGAGAGCAGGTCAGATCCTGGTTATGGTCTGGTACTTTGCAAGTATCACTCACAAAGGTTATGACCCTCCTCATTCTCGTCATGTTCATTCTGGTTTTGTTGGAACTGTCACAACAGGTATGTTCAAAGTGTCGGTTGTGGAGTTTTCTCTGAAATCGCATAGATACAGTGCATGAATATTTGCCCCCTCGTCATCTCGATTCACCATCACCTGCAATATCTTCATTTTGTGATGGTGAATCATTTTTTCTAAACATAAAGCACCGGGTGGATTTTTTTAGGGTAGTCGGAGGGTCTACTGTACAGAATTTTTCCTTGGCAAAGGGGAGGCCAATATGTATCAAATTTTCTACTTGTACAAAAATGTCAAGCTTGGTTGTATCCAATCAAGTCAGTACATCATCCACCTCATTACCTAACATTCATTTGTGTGATTGCATATTGTGTGTTAAATTTGCATCACAGTACAAGCTTTTCCATTCACATGCATTGTTATGAAAATTTAAATGGTTCCATGTATAGCCATAGTTTAAGCATTAAGGTTATTTTGTAGGTGATGGAGCTTGTATTGGCTCCTATGTTTGTTGCTAATGTGGTTACAAGGCCAAAGATGCTCTTATTTGCAATTGCCATCTCAATAATAGTCTTTTCTCTATAGGCACATGGTAGATTCCACAAGCATGAACAGTTATTAGTGAGCCATTTTTAGAAATGGAGTATTCATTAAGAATTCGAATTAGAATTTATCAAACACAATCAACTATAGTGAGAGTCTCTCACTTGTTCAGGAACCCTCAAGAGCACCATGTATAATATAGCAACTTCTCCATCAACTTTCCCCACTGACTTGATCAGCTCCCTAACCTCTGCACCAAGTTTCTGTCAAAAGTCCAGAAGCAACAGGAAGACTCAGCCACTGGCTAGCAACTAACAAAACAAGTGTGAAACAGAATTACACATTTCCTCAAAACAAGCTCTGTTCTTGCTCTGACAGATTGCTCCAGTTGTTAAGATGCTTCACAACTGGAGCACAAACGGCAATGGTAGATATTTCATTGCAATAATAGCCCAGGAGTAACCCCCCTTTGTTCGGTTTTGAATTTACACTTCATTACCCTAACTCTCACTCATGCAGACCTTCCAAGGGCAGCTTCTTTCTTTCCCAATCAGGTCTGCTTATATGTTGAATTGAGTGTCCAACCTGCTAGCTGTTTGAACTGACACACCTTCAAGGCAGAAGATACAAGCTTCACACAAATCACAATATAGTTGCAGCAATGACACAATAGCAACATGCCACTGAATATAAGAAAAGTAAGACAACAGTGCACCAGAACCACCAGAACACATAGCCTGCACTGTTTACTCACAAACTAAACAGACTAGTAAACCAGATGGCTCTCTACACCAAAACAATGGTGGCCCTCTGTTGCAAACTAATCTATCCAATCTCAATCTCATCAGAGTCTGCTGCCTTCTAAACCACAAACAAGCTCAATCTACAACCTAAAGATCAAACTAAAATTACTGATGCCACCTGCAAGCTCATATCAGCTGTGTCACAGAAACACTGCAAAAAATGTTAAAAAACCAACTGCATAAGCTTTTCATGACTGCAGAAACCACTGTCAGGACTCAGAACCCATGCATTTCTCTCACAGAACCATGGAACATCCCCTCACAACTTTTTCTTTCACTCATGTAACTGGAACCCGAGTGTAGATGGTGTAGTTCCTCTTTGATGTTCCAGTCCTTCATGTAGCCAACTGTGGAAGGTAGGTCAGAGTGAGGGGATAATAAGGACTTCCACTTGGAATCCCCCCTAAGGATTTGAGCAGCTCACCGGGTTCCAGATTTTCCAACATTCCAACATTTGGTGAGAATCTTACCTTGTTTTTCACTACACACAACATCACAGTGCATGAAAGGCAACATGGTACATAGCTTTAGAGTTGAACACTCCTGTTACTCATGCCCACCAAAGTTAAGGATATTTGTCTACTTTCCTCACAGTCCAGTTCACAGTTGGCTTTTGCCCAGAGAAATCAGACTGATGAAGCACAACCAAATTATTTGGCTTCATTTTTCTCCACTTCCCCCTATTACTGTTATGTGAAGTAAACACAGAATTAAGGAAAATAAATAGCAGTAACCTTGACCCCACTGACCTATGCAAAAACAGCCTGGTGCTACTGATATATGTCTACATAAGTACTGAGAACTTCTCCATACTTATGCTTTCAGTCAACCTCAATAATTGAGGTGTAACCAAATAATAAGGTTGCAGATGTTTCAGATCTGACAACATGTCAGTGAAAAGGAAAAGCAAGGAAACCCTACGTAACACAACGCAGAAAAAGAAACTGAGGGGCAGTGTGAACAACAGTGACAGTCACACCATGTTCAGACACCTTCAATAGCCAACATTTAAGGTAGTGATCAGCTACCACAACATCCCCACTGCCTTCATCAGCTCTTGGCAGTGAGTGGATGTACATGTATTAACCAGTGTATTCAATTGCTGTCATAGGGCTGGCACCTAGAGGAACACTCATACATGATGCTGGCTGGATCAGCAACACCTAAAAGAGGAAGCAAAAAGAGAGAAACATGACAGATAACTCTTAAGAGTATGATCTTTATGGGCAAATCCATAGAGACCATAGTGCACCAATTGTTAGTCCAGAGAAATGAAATGACCTGCTGGGTCACTGACATCTGCAGATATCCTGTCTCTCTTATCAGAGTTCAACTGCTCCAGGTATTTTATGAAGAGTGGGTTGATAGCCTGCAAAACTTTGGTAAGATCTTAACAGTGATAAGCAAAAATTGACAGTTGAAGGAAATGGAAGACACCTGATTTCCTTAGAGCGTTTTCATCTTGGATTAACTGGCTGAAGTGATGTGCCCCATTAATTTGGTTTTCTTTTTCTTTTTCTTCACAATTGCAAAGTTTGTATGATGACTTCCAACACCAGTTGCAGAAATTACACAAAAGCATAAAAACTTGCAAAAGCACTTTAGAAACTTCTATTGATGACCTTACATTAATTAGGTCAAGATGGATTTAACTGGAACTATTGAGAGCATTCAAATTCACTGGCTTTGACCCCTTTTCGACCACATGGACACCTCGTGAACAAAAAGAAGAAACATCTAATTAACCTCAAGTTTGCATGATTATCTTCACTATCTCTGCTTCACACTACTTTGCACACAATGCAGAACTTTTCGTGTCTCTCCTCATTGTGACTTCTGCAAGTGTTTCCCCTCAAATTTCACTCTGTTCCTTGCTTCATTTTCCACCGTAGGTTAATGAGACAAGGACAGGACACACATCAATCTGCAAAACAAACCCTTTCATCTGTACCATTACCTGGCTAGCAGGCAAGCAGATGTCCTCTCATACTCGCTGTGGTTCCCTCAGCTCTGCAGAACCATGTGCAAAGTGGCAGCGGTCACCAAATGTGCATGTTCCCTGGGAATAATTCTCACACAGTTTTGTCTTGTAATTTCGAGATCCAACCCCACCTGCAGGACGAGAAGGTGCATTGTCCCGATGCATCAGCACCTCACGCACCATTTGGCTGGCCTGCTTAATCTGCTCAAATGAACCCTCCATCTCCACATTCCGTAGTGTAGGATCTGATTCATGTTCCCTGATAGAAATTTTGGCCCCTGTGAGGTGGCAAATCTGCTTTGCATTGATGCCACCCTTGCCTATGATTGCACCTGCAAGTGATGCTTCAATACTAATTTTGGCAGTGGAGGAAGCTCCAAACGAAGCAGCTGCAGCCATGCCAGGGGGTGTGGGCTCACGATATGAACCCATACCAGAAGCACCACCAAAGCGACCCCCACTATCCCTTTCCCGACCTGTCCCAAACCTGCCTCCATCTGCTCCATACATGCTGCCTCCTCTATACCCTCGGTCTCTGTTGTGGTCAACTGATGAGTATACATCATGCTCAAGAGGCAGTAAGCTTGAATTGTTTGATTTGCGAAGCTCTATTTCACCATGTGCAAAGTGACACTTGTCCCCAAAACGGCAGCCTTCCGCTGTGTCAAAGCGGTTGCAGAGCCGGGTCTTAAACCCTCCTAGATTGGCCCCTTGATCATCAGGCCCTAAACCCCCCACCACTTTACGAGTGCCTGTGCCGCCCATGCTACCAACATTAGACAGTGGCACCAGTGCTCCCAGTCCAACACCTTGAATACCTCCAGGTACAAAGTGCAAAAAGTGGCAGCCTTCGCCATAAGGACACCCTGAAGTGCTGTGTCCCAACACCATCAGATTTAGTCCATGTTAGCATGAACCCTAGACCATGTTTGCCAAGGGCACAATCACAAGAGATCCAGATGAGACACACAATCATATACCTGGCAACTAATGCATTCCCTCAACATCTTTAAGAGTGTTCACTTTCCTTTTTATATCTACATGATTGCAGAGAAAATTTCAACAACAACAGTCTGAAGGTATAACAACACATGACAATGAGTGGTGAGGGTCCATTTTCATTTCACCATGATTCCAGCTTTCCAGGAAGAAACAAGCTGCAAGCCAGAAGAGCAATGGTAGCAATGATAGGATCACAACACTTAGTACAGAGTGCTGCAGCTCAGATTCATAACTAAGATAGACAAGTCCATCATGCATAAGGCACTCAAAAACCCTAAACCTAAGTCTTAAACTATCACACAAACCTCCTGAGATATATCTCTCATAAGAATTGAGAAATCTCCACTCTCATGATCAAGGAAAAGCAAAGCAAGGGACCTGAGATATGTGCAGGTTGAGTTTATCCTCAGAAACAACAGATTTTTCTGCAGCAATTACTGCCACATCTGCTCTAAGAACAAGTAGATTATGAGAGTAGAAACAGTGAGCTTGCTAAGTGTGAGTTATTCCAGAGTATTGCCACCACAAAGCCTTAACAAATAACAACAAAAGCCACACAAAAGACAAGGAAGTGCCTTACATAGTTACCTGAAAAACTTAGTGCAAGGCTTCGTCCTGTTCCCAGAGCCATCATGCTTGTCTACACAAATCTCAGGCCGAAGCTAGGTTAGCAGTCTGATGTGGATCTTGCAGCCAGCTTACATACTTATGTGAGTGACTAAGTCCCAACCCTACCTTAGATTCTTTCTATCAATTGCACAAATGCATGCCTTCCTCCTCCTCCTCCAACAACAACACTGATCTGTTCAAATCTGTTCTGATGTGTTCAACTCTTGTAGTCACAACAAACACAATCTGCAGGGCAACTTCAATTGCAGGGAAAAAAAAAACAAACCATTTCTGGTGGCTTGTTATCTGGTGCTGATCATGCAATGCTCCATCTCTCCATTGCATGGCGAGAATCTATCAAGGAAAGATTGCAAGCCACTACATTTTACAAGCATCTCCATCTACACTTTTCCTCCTCCTCTTCGCATGGTTTGCTTTCTCTACCTTTGCCATGAGAGCAGCAACCAGCTATATGTGAACTACTAAAGACTTCGAAAATGTATAGAGCTTTGCTAGTCGAACAGGAGCAGCAAGACTTCAAAGCTGGCCTGCGCCGAACTTTGTACCATTGATGAGTTCCGCGAAGGGAGGAGAGAAAAGAGGTTTGTTTGTTCTAACAGGGAGTACATACGCGACAACAGACAGCCAGCAAAGGATCACGACGATGTCAAAGCTTTCGCAACTGCGGCGGGACTTGGAAAACTTACTATCATGATCCGCAGGAGCTTGTGTTACGCCTAGTCCGTGGCCATTGACGCCGTTGTGAGCTGCCGCCGTCTGATCAGGTCGCGGCCTTTTCCTCGGCGGTCCATACGGATCCATTTTCTTCTCTGGCCTCCAGCAACAAACCTCGACCTGAACAAAAACAGAAACCTGGCAGCAAGTCCGCGGCACTAGACAACCTAGGAACGAGCACGAGTTGAAGACTTCAAGCGCGATACAAAACCGGAGTGAAGAAGAGAATCTGTCGATACGGGGAGAAAACACAGCGACAGGGAGGCGTAGAGCAGTCGCAGAACAATATTTCCTGGGAGATGGAGCAAACGCCAATGCAACCTGCTGCTGTGAGAACAATATCTTCGTCCACCGCAAGCACGCTCAAGAGAAACAGACCAGAAACTAACAAATCTACAAGAGAAACGCGCGCAATTAGTCTACAGAGATACGACAAATGCTGACAACATGCAGAGACCAATGCAAGACTAGTTACGCCAGGAAACACAAACTTTCCAAGCGCGAAGAGAAAATAATTCTTTAGAAATCCAAATGCTCACGAGAGAGAATTAGGCGGAGGACGCACGCACGCACGCACGCACGCCAAGGTTCGGAATTCGGTCTGGGTTAGGTTCGGGCTTTGGAGCTGCAGGAAGAAGACGGCGAGGACGAGACGACGCTGCTGATGATGGCTTGATGTTTCCTGTCTTCTTGAAGCATTAGAGAAGAGATTGCGAGGCGAGAATGTTTTTGCAAAGATGGTTGTGAGAGCTGAGAGGGGGGAAGAGGCGATTTTGCGGTGGTGGTGCTTTCAACCAGGTACTAGTGGGTGTGAGGGAGATATGTCTGTCAGGCGGGCTTGTGGGGCAAAAGGTGAAGTACTTGAGGTTTTTGAGGAAGAGGATGAACACCATGTCCAGCAAGGGCTCTATTCACTTTCGTGTGCTGGCACGCATTCTCTGGAGAACCGTCCAGGGGTGAGTGAGTGAGCGAGCGAGCTTTTTGTTGTTGTTACACTTGTCACAGAGAGAGGGACAAGTCTTCTTTTCCATGGTACTATTGGTCGCTGCTGGTAGTTCTGGTATCTGCAAAGCCTTTTTCGAAAGGAATTCAGGGTGCAGGCCAAAGGAAAGCAAGAGCTTTGTTTGTGCAGTCAGCATTGACAAGGTGTGCATGTGTAAGAGACATGGATATGGAGAGATGGATTTGATATGTTTTTGTTTCAGTGTTCTTGTTGGACTTGATTGACTCATCAATCATCTTCAAGAGAAAAATAGCGGGAGCTTGCGTGAGTGTGCATGACTTTCTGATGCAAATTTTCAGTTTTGTTAATGATTCCTCACAAAAGAAAGCGTGGAGTAGTAGCATTGGAGCAGTTGAAGGTCTTTGAGGGAATTCCCGCTCTGTATGACTTGAGAAAGAGAATGGTGATTCCAGGATGCCCTCAAGTGAGTTTTTGCTGACCTTTCCCTAGCATTCTATGACTGTTGTAGTTTCGATTGCCTTTTGCCACTGCTGAAATGCCAATCACTTCACAAGGCTGCCTTCCTAATGTCTATTGCTTTGTTTCATGACAATATCTCCTTTTTCTGTTGATTTGTTGTTGTTGATTGCTTTCTGAGTGAAAGATTATCACTGCTGCACTTATTCTTGTCGTTCCAGTGTTTGCTTGAACTGAGACAATGATTACCTTGGAGGTGTTGTGGTGGAGTTTTCTCCGCAATCTCCATAGATATGTGATTGTTTTTTATTGTTTTTGATAGTCTTGTTTGGCTGGGTGTATGCAGGGTACTGAGGTTGCAGCCAGGGCACAAGTTCTACCTGTTAGGTCACTTGTCTACTGAGGTTGGCTAGCACCATTATGACACCATCAAGGTGTGATTTCTACTACCCCTTGTTAATTTTACAGAAGAAAGTGATGGGAAGGGTGTTGATTGGAATCCTTGGCAGCTCAGGTCAGATCTCAGATTTGGTGTGTGATGAGGTCCCCCTGGTTAGTCATTAAGGTTTTGAAGTTGAAAACGTTTAGGATTTAGGGTTTACCCTCAACCCTAAACCCTGGGTTGCAACTGGATGTTCAGGCAGACTCGCCAAGGAATTTGACTGGATTTGTTTGGGGAGTACTGTTCTGGTTTTTCGACAGGAACTGCAGGAGAAGCGGAAGGCCAAGTCCAAGGTGTTTTATGAGTGCAAGAAGCAGCTCATCCAGCTTCATCTCAAGGCTGCAAAGTGTGTGGAGGAGCAGATTAGCCCTTTGCAAGAAACCTTGGTGCCACTCAGCTACAAGGCTTAGGTTCTTCATATTCATTGTCTGTTCTGTGGGTGTATATATAGAGATGAAGTTTTGATTAGGTGACTTGTTTTATCTTTACCCACTCAGGCTCAGTTATGAATTTTTTGTGAGATTTTGCTCTTCTCACATATGTACATGCATGAGCTGTTCTAGTCAAACAAGTTGGTCTTCTATTTGAAATGTGTGGCTTTATTGGTGTGCTGTCCAAGAGTGGAGTTTGGGATGGCTCAAACTGGTATTATTAGCATGGTACAAGCATTGAGAGTTAGAAATTGTGCTATGTAAAAGTGTTTTGGAATTGATACATTTGGCTGCTCACTTCTCTGCAATTGGCTTGCCATAATGCCAGTAGTCTAGTTGCCTTCCAGTCTCATGTTTCTGTTCTGCACTTCTACTGTTTTGAACTCTGGATGTGACATCCTTCCTTCATGGAACAAACTACTCATTTCTTGCATTGCAGATTGTTCCTTCCTTGCAGAAATTTTAAGTTGGAAACTGGTCTGTTATTGGGTTGCAACATATACTAACTCAAGTATTGGTTGTGAAACCTGATGTGAAGTCTTCATTCAGTGGAGGAAGCACAGCTACAAGTTCAACCTGCAGAAGATGCAGGGACTTTCCTGGTTCAGTGAAGACTTTGACTCCCATTTCTTGACTGTATCTGACTGGCAATGCATTGTCATTGAAATACACATGTAGATCACACTTTTGTCCAACTGTTGGGGGTTGATGAAGTCAGTAGTCATGGTAGCTCATCCTGCTATTCCTGATGAAGGTGCTGGTCTCACTCATAAGGTTACAAGTGTACTGAAATTTTTGTTTGGTAATTGAAGGTAAATTGTTATGGTGCAGTCTCTTCTGCAATCTTATAGATATGTAGATGGTTTGCCTGACAGAAAAAGGAAAGTCTGAGACAGTTTACTTTCACTGTTTCAACTGATGACATTGTACAAGAATTGTATAGATTGAATTGAGGATTTTGCATGGGTTTTTTTGACATGTGTATATCCATCTATTCATGTTTCTCATTATCGCCAAGAGATATGAGGGCTGTCTCTGCAATAACTACTTGGAAGTGACAGCAAGTACTGTCCTACAGGCTACAGTGAAACTCTATGTAAAATGACTCCACTCCGCAGAACTTTTTTGTCTCTATGGAGCAACAATGCGATTAAACATATTAATGATGCTATTTTACAATCACACTATAAGGGCCAGAATTGTATGGGACTGTATCTTGGGGTATGATAGTGACTAGGTAGTGTTGCTCTGCATTCAGCCTGTTGGCAATGTCCCAGAATGCAATGAGAAAGACCAGCAGCGAGGACATCACAACGAATGCAATCCAGAGGTGGTTGATGGCAGTGTTCACTGCTTTGCATTGCTGTGTAACTATTATTGATACTGTATTTGTCACAAATGAGCAGTTTGTGAGCCCATCCAGTAACGGGAAAGTGTCGAGGATGGTCTGACCAGCTGCTTGATATCCCACCACCAGCACAGCCACCCCAACCATAGTCATCACCCATGAGCACAGGTTTTTCAACTTCCAGATGACTCAACTTCTCTCTTTTTTGAACTTTTCTTCTGCTTGAATCAAACTTGACTCTCTGATGATCATCATCTGTTGAGAGATTTTTGATGATGGTTTTGTAGAAAATGACATTAGTATGCATGGGAATACAGGAGACTTTGTGGACAACTGCAGAAGGAGCTTACCATTACTAAGATCAGTAAATGAGTCATTTTGTTGCTTGGTGATTACTTGACCACTTCCGCATCTTGTAGAACCGGTCTCATTACACACCAAGGGTGCTATCACCTGCCAACACCCATAACATCAATTCCAGGTCATGGAAAATTCTCTATGCTCAGCTTCTCTTGAGGTTTGCAGAGCACGACAGTCCCTTCACTCAAACAAGTTGGAAACATTTTCTCTCCATCAGCAGGGTGTAGAACTTTGGAAAGTTTGGTCTTATGGATATAGGCTTTCTATCAGCATGCAGTTATTTGCCTGTGCAACATATTTAAAACACTTGTCAAATCCAAATTCCCATGGATTCAACAGATTTTCATAGGGTGCTTGTTTTGTAGTGTGAGCTTTTGTGAACACAGATTGCAAAAAGCAATGTGTTTATCAGGTGGTCGATTACTCACTTCTTGCAGGTCACCAAGAGGAAGCGTGTTGTTAGGGCAAATGCCAGTATATGAGTAGTCAGGTGCTGGACCAATTGGGTCACACAAGCCTGTAAGACTGGTGATGCCCTGTGCATAGGCCATGAATGTTTTGTTTTGCTGCAAAATTCCAACATCATAAAAGTGTCATCTATCTTGTTGGAATTTTTGCTCATATGTGTGAGGAACAAACAGTTTCTGTGGCAAAGTCAAAGGCCAAATTATTGAAGGAGAAAGAAAGCTTCAGTAGGTAGGAAAGTGATGGTTTTTGGGGTTGAGTGAATGCACAGTTCTAATAACACCGTCGATGTCAATGCGAGTTTCCCGGTAGGTTGCATTGGCTGCAGCCAGAGCAGCACAGGGGAGCACGGTGTTAAGTGTGGTGTTGATTGGGTTTTGTAGGTACTCTTGCAATGACAAGCATGTGTCTGACACCACACTGTTCCCATCCAAGTACACACCCCAGTCCCACACCCTTTATCAGGACTAAAGGCCTAAAAATCACAACAGATTTGAGTTACCATGGCAAACCATGCATCATGACAATTGCTCAGACCCATGATCTAAGTATTGCATTGCTGCATTGTTTGTAAGCAATTAATTCTGTTATGGAGCTCTCCAAACTCTGCCAATAGAACGTTCAAAAGATTAACATTTGAATGACGAGGACAGGAAGTACCTACTTGTGGGTGGCAAAAAGGATTCCAAATGTGAGCCATGTCATGGTTGTCAGAATCCAGGTCACGACTATAATACTATTCCATCAACAAAACAGCAAGAATTTGGTCAGTTTCAGGGCAAGCTGTCCAAAGGTTATCTGAATACAAGATGGAAAAATTGCTACTATCATTCTGACAAGAATTCTGTCAATTTCTTTGAAAAAACATGAGCTGAATCTTAACCTGATTTTGTAAACAACCTACTGAGTGTGCTGCTTAAATCAAACAAGGCCTATATTACCCATGGAAGTAAGGATCATGGCAGCATCTGAAACAGCAACAAACAGACACAAAGACTTACAAAGAAAAGAATCTCGTCCACCTCAGAAATGTTGACACTGCAAAGAAAAAAAAAATGGGGAATCAGGAGAAGAAATCCAAAAAGACTCTGAACCAACAACATGCTATAATATTCTTCTTGCAACTAAACCCAGCGGAGATTTTTGTAGTAGTGAAGAAAGGCATAAAGCCCTAGACATCCTACCTCAAATTCCAAAGCACCATGTCTTCGGGGTTGGTGGTACTATAACAAACAATGTTGTAAGCTAAAAATTCTTTCCACTCCAAATCCTTGATTGCTCACTTTGCTAAGAATTGAGCTTCAATAATATGAGCCCCTAACATGGGTGGTGTTACTCCTACCTGTGAACAGATTTGGAAGCAATGCACTAAATAGAACATCCCAGGAGGAGGAACAAACAACCTGACATACTCCATTTATACCATCATATGCAACATGTCATTTCTGGTATAGGGTTTAATCCCAACTTTTTCTGACCCTTATAGTGACTTCAGACCAAAGGATCAACAGCAGAAGGAAACTAAACAGGACTCTGAACCAAAAATCTCTAACCATTTTCAATGCCATAACAAAGACAAAAACTAAAGAAATTTTTCATACAACAACAGTGCATATCTCAGGTGCAGAAATCATTGATTCCAAGGACTTAAGGATTACTCTTGAAAATCAAATGATTACTCAAAAGCTACAACAACAGGTATCATGGTACCAGAAAAGTAAACAGGTCTGTAGCAGGCCATCAAGCTAATCTTGGTGCAAAAGACGCAAGAAGAGTCGGAAAGGAGCAGAGGTGTGTACCAAGTCCACAGATGATAAGGAAGAGAGTGGTTGATATGATCACTAGCAGCACAATCCATCTGTCAAAACACAAACAGGAAAAAAATTCTGAAAATCTTTAAGGAATCTGTAAGGAAACAATACACTGCTGCAGCAAAAATATGACATTTGGAAGATTGGATTGTTGGGAAAAAAAAAATCACACATGAGATTGCAACAGAAAACACAAAATCACAAAATTGTGCACCAGAAAACAAAAAATCACATACCAGGCTACAGAAAAAACTATACAATTGTGCACCCAAAAACACAAAATTGCACACTAGAGTGCAGCAAAAAACAACAAAAAAATCACACCAAAATCGCAAGAAAAACTACACACAACCACACACACACACACAAAATCGGACACCAAAATTGCAGCAAAAGACACAAAATCACATAGTACCAGATTGCAGAAAAAAACACAAAGCAGACACAGAGGGAGGGAGCTCGGGACACAGAGTCAGGCCGAGACACAAAGCCTGGGGGGGGCGGGGGGGGAAGTCTTCTTGCATGATTTGGACGATTCGCTTGTAAGTCTTCTTGTTGACAAGCACTTTGGATTGCACATTGGCGGCAGTCTTGTTCAACGTGGTTTCAATGGAGTTCACGGATGTCACAAAGCTGGCAGAGCTGTAAGGCTGCAAAGTCGCTTGCACACTCGCAAGCTTGGAGGAGACTGTGGTGATGGAGTTCGTTGCATTCTGTGCAGCTTCCAGGATCACATCCTCCACATTGTAAGCCTTGTCCTTGCACTCCTTGCTCGCTATGTAGAGCACTACTCCACATCCTCTGCAACCCAACAACACACCACCCAAATCTCCTCAACTCTCTCTCTCTCCCTCTTGAGAGAATTCTCGACCAGCGAGACAAAAGCTAACAAGACAAACTGCAATTCACTGTGTGGGTTTGGAAACAGGGAAGACGAGGAGGAGACAAGTTCATACATGGCAATTGCAGAGAGGATGGAGATGACGAGACCAGGAATCCAGTACATTCCAGAAGAATCATGTGGTCTTTTGTAACGAGAATCTGAGCTGCCACGGAGTCTAAGACAGTACTTGCAGCAAGCGATGAGCGACAAGAGAAGACCCAAGAGTGTCCATGCTGCTGCAATTGCATATCCATAGATTCCTGTGAAGATCACTGACTGCATGTATGCATGCATGCAAGAGCAGCAGCAGCAGGAAACCAAACCCACCCCATGCACCCATCCACCCCAATAGATCTGAGCTTCTTCTTATTCTTCTTCTCACCTGCATCGATCCATGCAACAACAAAAGAGCTTCTTCTCATCATCACAGGGAAAAAGAAAATCACACGGCAGAAATTGAGTTTCGACTTAATTGGAGTCCATGAGCTTTACCGCCCAGTAGTGTTTGCTCTTCAGATTGTAGCCGTCTTTGTATTTCCTGAAGTGGTCCAGAGGATCAATGCGGTCGCTCTTGGGAGCCAAAGGCCTGAATTCGCTGCTGCTGCTGCTTTGTACTACTGTAAGCACCCTCCTCCTCCTTGCTGTACTATCTTTTTCTGCTAGTGGTGCATGCAACAAACATGGAACTTTGTCAACGGAATTCAGCTTCGAGAATGCAATTGTACAAAGCAACACAGAGAGAGAGTTAGGACTCTAGACTTGCAGAAGAAGAAGAGGCTTAGCTAGCTGCACGAGATCTATACCACGGATTTGGAAGCTTCTTCTTATAGGTGGAAGTACTGGATGCAGGAGGTTCGACAGCGCCAGCTCGTCGACTCTGGAAGAAGAAGAAGAAGAAGAAGTCCGCGACGGTAGCAGCTGGTCTGAGTCGTACCTCGTGGACCAACCTCGACCGCGACGTTGATTCCTTTGCTCTTGGATTGCGGATTGAGCTGCTTGCACAGGGAGGCATAGAGTTCTATCGATTACTAGAATTGTTAGCAAGAAGAGTATGAGCAAAGTCCGAGTTGAATTCATTGGTTTGATCATCATCTCAGGGGGGGTAGCTGCAGAGCTGCTGCTCGGGGGAGCAGCTGGAATCCAGCTTGAAGCAGATGGTGATAGACTAGTTCTCATCTTGTGCAGATTGTTGAAGACTTCTGCTCAAGAGATTCTGTTTGAAGAATTCTGCTCAAGAAATTCTGTTGAAGAATTCTGCTCAAAAACCTCTGTTGAAGAATTCTGCTCAAGAAATTATGTTCAGGAATTCTGCTCAAGAATTAATTCTTCTTCTTCTTCTTCTTCTTCTTGATGATGCAATCCTCAACTGGTGATCATGCATGATCCATACCTTGCAGCAGCAGAAGAAGAAGAAGAAGAAGAAGAAGACTCTCAAGTGCGAAATCGTCCAGATTTGCTCCTTGCCTGGGTCCTAGAGCTTGCCTCTGAAATCTTTCTACAGTCCTTAGTAGAGCTATGGCATCATCATCATCATCATGAGGCTGCTCCTGCAATGAATTCTTCTTTCATTTTTTTGACAATTCTCTCCTTTTGTCTTCTCCATCACAAAACATGAATCTAGTCTCATCTAGTCTTCTTCAAGGGTCTTCATGAATCTCATGAACTCTGCCTGAGATTCTGTCTCTTCTTGGTCTTCTTCTTCTTCTTCTTCTTTCTTCTTCTTCTTCACAACAATTTCCTTCCTCTTCTTGAGCAGTGTATTTTCTTCTTCATCTCAATACAGAAATTTACAATGGGAAAATTATTTATAATTTGCTCAATTTGTTTATGAGCCTTGCAGAGAGAATATATATATATATATATATATATATAATTTATTCTCAGCTTGTCTCTCCTATGGTCTTCTAGTGTTATTTATAGAAAAAAAATTATTAAAAAAATTCCTTTTTGTAGCAAACTTGTGTTTTTTTCCCTTAGCTTTTTTCCTAAAAGAAACACCCCATCTTCTAACAGGGTTTAGTGAGCTTGCAGCCCCCCTGGAAGCCTTGCTTTGCAGTATGGAAGAAGGTTGGTGTGGGGATGATTAAATAATCCTCTGAGCTTTTTCCTCAACAAAACCAATTCTTTCAAGTTTTACATTCGACTGCTCCGTGGATGGATGGATGGATCTTCAAAAAACAATTCATTCATGAAAGTGGGGAAAGAAAGCCTCTGAGCTTTTCCTGAAGAATGCGTGCGGATGGATCTCCAAGTTAAGGATGGATCTCCAAGTTTTTCATTCACAAGAGTGTGTTTGTGGGTGTATGTTTTGAAAACCCGGACAATTTTTGTTTTGGTTTTGCTGTTTCAGAGGAAGATGGAAAATCCTGTGTTCACCACTTTCACTCTTGATATTTGTTTTGTGTTCTCTCAGAACATGAAAACGTCTATCCATGATTCTAGCCCCTAAACCCTAAAAGCCCTAAACCCTAAACAGGGCTTACCAATCCACCCATATAAGATTATCTCTGGGCATTGGGCATTTGAGCATCACAAAACCATACTATTGACTTCCTTTACATGTTGGAATTCAAGATTGGATGTTAAACCTGTGTTGATGTTACATGAAATCTCTTGTTATGAAATAATTCCCAACCTAGTGTGATATTACTTGTTACATGAAATCCCTTGTTATGAAATAATTCCCAACCTAGTGTGTCCTTACTTGTTACATGAAGTCTCTTGCTATGAAATGATTCTTGACCTGATGTGTTGTTGCATGATATCTCTTGCTACAAAATGATTCCCAACTTGGTGTGTTGTTACATGAGATATCATGCTATGAAATAATCCCCAAATCCATGCAATAGGATGGCCTCCAAAATAGAGAATTTTGTTTGGTGTTTGTATGTGAGGTTGAAATGGTCTTTCCCAACACGCGTTGTGGGCATAACAGCCTCACACCATGGGACCCAAGTGTATATTTTTACTTTGACAAAACCAAGCCTAGGTTTAGGGCCTTTTAAAATCTTCTTAGTCTTCAACTTTGGTGTTGGGTGTGGTGGGGGGGGTGATGGTGGTTCTTTGGTTTACATACCAAGACTTCTTTTTCTTTTCTTTTTTCTTTTAATGTTTTCCCTTTTTTTTTCCTTTTGTCGAGAACTTTTTGGGAAATGTGTAAGGTGGGAAATCTAACAAATGACTCTAGTTGGATGATGAGTAGTAGATTTTGGGGATTTTGGAGATTTTGAAAATAGGAAAATTTTGAAGTGTTGGGAACATGAATTTAGTATGTTACTAGAAGTGCTCATCTAGGTCAGCTTAGAACTTTGGATTTCAATGTGTGCTTACAACCAATATAAGTAGTATCCCAAAATAAGATATAGTCAGCTGTTCTCTATTCATTCATTTCTCTTCTTATGCATTTACCTATAGTTTGAAAAACATTCATGTGCATCATCATGGTGGAATTGGACTTAAAATGACCAAATACAACATAGAAAAAAAGAAAAAGAATCTTCCATTGCTAACATCATCTTACAAGCAACATTTTTATTTTTATTTTTCCAAAGTAATGTAGTATTTCATGTTAGCATCGTGCCATTAATAATGCAAGGAAAACCACCATCAAGGAGTTTTTCACATGGGTTCAAGTAAAGAGAATAACACAAATAAGATTGGGGGTTTTGTTTTAGTAATTAAGTACATTTCCATTTGAGAAATCCATCTTGTGTGAAGTGTAGGACAAAGCCCTAAGACAAGGGCAAAAAATAAGGGGCTTAGGATCGGGTGGTACCCAAGTGTTGCCTCACATTTTGGGAATGTCCCCCACCAATAGGCCTTAACTTATCCATTGTAAAGCACAAGGTGAACCTTATTGGGAGCCTAAACATGAATTGATCAAGAGGTGATAGGAGTGGGATCCCATAAGCATAAGATTTCTAGCACTCCTAAACATTAGGTATAAGATCCTTTCTCTTTTTAAATATGGTAGTATATTGTGACTCATATTAATTAGTTCTATGAGATTCCCAAAGTTCAATTTTTTCCTTTTGTGATGGCCATCTTTGATAGGCCCTACATGAAAAAAAAATAAAATTTAAATATCAAGCTTTGGACATCTGATTGGTGCTTTTTCTATTTCAAGTTTTTGACATTGAGAATTTGACAAAATTTAACCCCAAAAAAAATTAGTAGAAAAAAAATTTCCAAAATTCTCTCAATTTCTTTTGTTGAAAAATGAGAAAAAAATCTGCCAGGAAAAAAAATAAAAATGCATTTCACAATCCCAAAAGAGACATGTTGTAATGCCCTCCTTTGGGCTGAATATGCAAGTTACAAGGCTAGAACTTATGGGATTAAGTGAGGAGCTATTGGGAACATGTTGGGGAACATATTGGGGAACATATTGAGAACTTGATGGGAACACATTGAGAACAACAACAAAAAAAATTTTGCCTACGCCAATTTTGGGCTTGCCTAATGGCAGGGGCATGGACCATGGGTATATATTGATGGACATAACGTGCCCTCAACATACATTAGGAAATTCTTTGAAGCACTTTATGTAAAGTATGTATGTCCCACACTTTGTTGCTTTGCAAGAAAGCAAGGCTTAAAAAGCTAAGT
>Ga0116228_10001591_pt1 | contig 19014 bp, 24 predicted proteins | sample S1TSphfallax_2_FD_89694 | JGI IMG/M metagenome (GOLD analysis project Ga0116228, IMG submission 89694) | Host-associated microbial communities from peat moss isolated from Minnesota, USA - S1T2_Fc - Sphagnum fallax MG | ecosystem: Host-associated > Plants > Peat moss > Unclassified | place... | reverse complement strand
TATTTCTCGCACTACGTGTCTCGCAATACATGTTTTTTTGTTTTGCATAAATAAATTTAGGGGCTTTAGACCCTGTGGCAGAGGGCAAAAATATACTTTCTACTCCTGCCTCCTGCCTCCTGCCTTCTTAATAAAATGTCTATCAATAAGTGTTTTTTTGTTCGTTCTACTCTTGTGAGGTATAAAATTGATATTGGAAATTTAGAAATTCTCAATCTGAACAAGCTTTATTCAGCCAATAAGTTCTTGGATAGAAGATATCAAGCCTATGACCAACAAACAGGAGAAGTTTTACCTAAGGCTAGTTTTAAGGGTTTATTTGCTGAAAATATTACATTTCGACCAAAAGCCATTTCCTCCCGGATGAAAATTACCAAAGTTGATGAATTGATGAAGTCAATTTTTGATGATTTTCTCAGATTGGAAGACAATGGTAGAGTTGCAGCAATTTTGCATCAAGTTGGTGCTGATAGTTTAGCTTTATTATTACAAGCAAGGCGTGCTGGTAAAAATATCAGCCAAGAAGAAATGGTCACAGCTATGACGGTAGCTTATAATAAGTTAGGAGAATGTGCTGAAAAATTTATCAAGAAAAGATTTCTCCTTTAGTTTTCTATATTGGTTCGACTGGATTGTTACCTGAAGAACTAGCAGCGAAAAAGATGACTGCTGAAGAACTAGCTGCTCAGTATCCTGACTTGCAATTTTCTAAATATGAGCAAGAAGGTACATTCTTTGTGGTAGGTAATAGCATTATTGGTATCTATTCTCAGATAGAATACTCTAGCAACAAAATACCTATGAGTGCTTAAGATAACATATTGTTAGTTGAAAAAACTTTCATTCGCCAGAGGGAGGAAAAACCCCATTGACTTTTGTTAGCATATTTATTGTATAATGGGGAAGTAACTAAAAATAATTAAAGGATGTCTAAATCGATTAAAGGTGAATTATGTATAGCAAACAACGTATGTATAATAAAGATCTTATTCAGCTTATTAAAGAGCTTTTTGAAGAAAGATTAAGCTGTCAAGATAAATCCCCATGGACGGTAGAGCGAATAATGTCTGAATACAATGCAGCACTTGCTGAAGCTTGCTTGGAATTTATTGATTCTTCTCAAAAATAAATGTTCAACTTCATAATTCAGCTATTAAAATGTATTACTATGTTATACAATAGCAAAGTGAATTAATTAGAACAGTATCTTGTTGTTATACAAAAAGTTAAGTGGAGAGTTGAGGAGATAATATGTCTAGCTTGGAAATGCCCTATCGTGGAAGAGTACAGGCTCAAGGCAATGACATCTATATTACAGGAGGGTACAGTCACTCTTGGTCAGAAAACCTTCCTGTAACTGAACAACAAGGATTATGATTATCACAAGATTATGATCAAGTGAGAACTAATATATTTCGATTAATTACTTCCTCCCTTGCAGCACTTGGAGCAATTTCTCATGATCGTGGTTTATCAATTGCAGTTCGTATAGATAGCTGTGAAGAAAACAAGCCTTGGGCAGTTATAGCAACTGCAAACGAGTTCTAGATTATGCATCACTATTGATTCAATATCCATCATCTTCCTCAACTCTTCGACAAAACTTTCTAGAGATAGATGGAACTACTGAAAGAGATTTCTATTATTATAAGAGGGCAACAAAAATTCTTGGACTTGCAGATGACCGTGAGCAACCAACTACCGCTTGTTATGTAATTAACCGTCTGTCATCAACAGATGCAAAAATAAAATTACTGGCTTACCAGTTTATGTCATCGCAAGTTGGATCTGCATGGTTTAATTGGCAAAATGTCCATGATTTTTCAGAAATTCAGCCTGAAAGAGCTTATGAGTTCTTAACAGAGATTTGTCCATCTCTAGCAGAAGCTACAATCAAAAGACGTGCTGTAACCTTAGAAAATTGGCTGAGAAGATTTCTAGTATACTGGTGAGTCTAATTGTTGTTTTTCTTTGATAGAGGATGTTTTAAAAGTCGCTAGAAGAGCAGAGGAATATAATGGAGCATTTAATAAGCAGATAAGCGAATTAATATTAGTGTATTCATGTTTAATAATAATCTCTAGGGAAAAGAGCAATGACAGTTACAACCACTAAAAAGATGACCTTTGAAGAATTCCTTAATTATGATGATGGGACAGATACTTTATATGAATTAGAAAATGGAGAATTAATTCCCATGCCTTCAGAAAGTGACATTAATCAACGGATAGCGATGTTTTTGGTTACTTGTTTTTGGCAATTGGGAATTCCATCTTATCGGTTACGGATGAAAGCAGAGATAGCTGTATGTAGCCAACAAGTGGGGGTACGTGTACCTGATTTGGTGGTATATTCTGAGGAGTTAGTCAAGGTAATGCAAGGAGCTACACGATCGCTGATTTTGATGGATATGCCACCGCCTTTATTGGTAGTTGAAATTGTCAGTCCTAATCAGGCTAATCGTGATTATCGCTACAAGCGTTCTGAGTATGCAGCACGGGCGATCGCCGAGTATTGGATTGTTGATCCCAGCACTCAAAAAGTAACTGTGCTAGAATGGGTAGAGGGATTTTATGATGAGCGAGTTTATCAGGGAGAAAGTGCGATTGTCTCTAAAATTTTTGCTAATCTTCAGTTAACTGCGGCTGAAATTTTACAAAGTGAGTACAAAAATCCAAATTGAGACTTATACAGCAGAATCAAAAATTTGTTGTGCTGTAAGTTTGAGTTGCGGAAATAAAGGCGAAACAATCAGATCATTTCCCCTAAAAACATTCATTTGATAATCTCCGTCTACTAATTCACAAATTGTCATAGTTGGTTGTTTAGGACTACCAGTAAATCTCTTTCCACCAATCGCACCATAGTCCACGATCCAATATTCAGGAATCCCCATGTCTTCATAATCTCTGAATTTATCGTAGTAATCATCTCGCCAATTTGTACTCACCACCTCAACTACTAATGGAATAGACGTAGCTTGAATAACAGTCGATTGCTTGATCCACAGAGGTTCTTGCACGAGATTGTCATGATTTAATAGCAAAATATCGGGAGAATAAGCTGAGTTATTACTCTGAGTTTTGATAAATGCAGTTTTGGGGATACGTAATGGTAGTCCCATTTGTAAGTACTGAAAGACTATCTGTGTTACCAAAAATCCAACTATATTTTCGTGTGTGCCAGTTGGGGGTGGCATTTCTACAATAACTCCTTGATAAAGTTCGTATCGTACCCCATCTGACGGATACCATTCAATAAATTGTTCAAAGGTGACTAACTTGGATAGGGTTTCAGCCATATTTCCTACCTCCACATATGTTTAACTATAACCTACACAGCTATCAAACCTTGAGAATTCCTAGAATTTTGCCAATATCGCGGATACTATATTCTTCTAAATCAACTTGTAGATTCTTCCCGGAAATTTTAATAAACCGCCATATTGTACCAGTAGTAATAGCTCCTATAAGCGTGCCATTACCTATTTGATGTTGCTGATTAAATTGTTGAGCGCCGAATAGAGTAGCAGCACATTGCCCTAAACCAGATGCTAAATCATCTTGTTTAGCTTCGATGATGACTATTACAGGAGATTTGATAAACAACTGCTCTGGATCTTGACTTACCAAAAAATCCACAAATCCATTCAGTCCCACATTTTCATCCACATTAAACTCAACTCCCGAAAATAGAGCGTAATTCGTCAGCTTTTTAATTTCCAACATGATCGGCGCAATGATAAATTCGCTTCTAGCTTTTTCGGAATTTACTGCTAGGGCTAAAGGAACATTAAAAGCCAGCGCTTCTCTTAGGTGAGGGCTAATTTCTAAAACTGGCGCTGCTTCAAACAATCCAGGACGCTCACTAACGGTTAGATCGAATCGCTCTACAACTTGAGCTAATGAAAATTGTGAGTAGGACATTTGATCAAAATTTGCATTGGGAATTGCTGTATGTGAGAATTTTTCTAGAATCTAACCAGAAATCATCTATAGCATATTTGATAACCGATGTCTCCTTTGTAGAATTACAAGAGCTTTTGATAGTTAGGGTTTTAGCTCGATCTTCTACGAGTTTAGCTTGGTAGGTATATAAATACTCAGGAGATGGGACAAAGCTTAATTCAGCCAAAATGGTTTTATTATCTAAACTCTGTTCCAGGATTTTACCTGATACTGGATAATTAAACCAATCCCATCCGTAACGCCGGATAAATTCTCTTTCCCAAATCTGTAGCACCGGTAGTAGGATTCCCCAACCACGATAAATCTGGTGAAAGTATTCCATATCGCCAGTTTGCGTTAAGAGCGATCGCAGAGAATTTTGATCCAAAAGACCGTAGTATCTTCCCTGTGGTAAATCTATAGCTGTAGGAGCAAAACGGTGTCCACCAAAATGAGTAGACTTCCATAAACGCACATGATCTAATTTTAGATCGGAGACTGTTTTCTGAGCATAAAAATAGAAAGGATTTCCATATCTTGCACAACATTGATCGTGAGCGCCATGGGTACAAATTAAAATATCTCTAGTTGGTTTATTTGTATAATTTCCCACCTCGTAATCTAAAATACTTCTAGACAAGTTTCCTGATAGATTTTCTGATAGATTTTCTGATAGATTTTCTGATAAATATTGACGAATCATTCCCCCAGCCAATTCAATATTTGGCAGATGAAATTCCCGATGATAGTATCCCTGACTTAACCCTTGCTGCTGCTGATAAATTAATAGAGTAGTTTGGTTTGTTTCAGATGATTCATCACGCGCAATTAATAGAAATCGGATGGAAAGACGAGAATTTTGGATATCCTGGACTAAAATACGTAAATTATCTGGTACCCACTTAGACTTAAAACTTTGTGATGTCCAAGGCGGCGGACATTCTACTAAAATATAAGTTTGGTAGTTGCTAGCACTACCAATAATATCTTCTCCTATTTGTCGTGTGTGATCAGAACAAGTAAAATTACTCATTTAAACTTACTCAAAAATTGATTCCACCAATAAACTAGATTAAACTATAGTAGAAGCAATAGAAAAGAAACATATTACTCTACAATAGCAACTAACTATTCGCTATTTATATATCTAATGGCATAGAAAGCTCCCCCTCTACCTCTATGACTCTCATTTTGGCCCTTGACTTCGGCGGAACTAAATTAGCAGCAGCAACAGTGGAAGCTGGTTCTAGGGAATGGTGGCGTTATGAACGCCGTCTTTCACCTGAGAATGCAGATGCTTTGAGCGATGTGGAAATTATGCGATCGCTCATCGATTCCGTCCTGGATGGGAGGAGACCTGATGCGATCGGAGTTAGCTTTGGTGGACCAGTAGACGCAGGAACAGGGATGGTAAGACTATCTCATCATGTACCTGGATGGGAAAAAATCCCCTTAAAAGACATATTACAAGATGATTACCAAGCGCCAGTAAGCATCGATAATGATGCTAATGTTGCTGCTATGGGCGAACATCGATTTGGTGCAGGTAGAGGCTATGATAGCCTATTTTATATTACAGTTAGTACTGGTGTAGGTGGTGGTTGGATACTCAATGGTAAAACTTGGCAAGGTGCATCAGGGATGGCTGGAGAAATTGGACATACAGTCGTAGATCCATCTGGACCAATTTGTTTATGTGGCAAAAGGGGATGTGTGGAACGTTTAGCATCTGGTCCTTATATTGCACAAAATGCCCGAGAACTATTGACTGAAGCATCGCTTAATTCCATTAATAGCGAAGCTGAGATCAGAGGCGATATACTCAGAAACTTGGTAGGAAATGATTTAAACTTGCTGACTGGACAAATGGTGAGTTTAGCTGCAGCTAATGGTGATGAGCTAGCCAAAGAGGTTTTGGCCAAAGCAGCATGGGCGCTAGGGGTAGGAATCGGTAACGTGGCAAACTTGATGAATCCCCAGCGCTTTGTTTTGGGAGGTGGTGTGACTAAAGCCGGAGAAGCTTTCTGGTCAGTTCTCCGGAAAGTCGCTTGGGAAACAGCATTACCAGAAGTTAATTTTGAGATTGTCTCAGCGGTACTGGGTGATGATGCACCATTGTGGGGTGCTGTAGCTTTGGGCTTAGATACTCTAGATTAAGCAAGTGGATTTTGTTAAAATCATTGCTCAACTGGCAATTTTGTGTAATGTATTCCCTATCCCAAGATAGATAAGTAATCATTAGAGCCTGCTAAAATCAACTTCAGTTTATTTTCCTTTATCCAACTGTTGGCGCAAAATTTGCCTCAGGTAGTAAAGGAACGACCAAAATTTGAGAAATTTTATGAAAGCATCTGCTCAATCTGATACATTTGACTTTGAGGATGAAAAATTTAACGCTCCACCATCCCAAGTACTCCCTTGGTGTCAAATGATTAATCCTCGGATAAATTTGGATGGAATACAGCAGCCTCACGGATTAGCAATTAAGTTAGATAATGCCCAAGCTGTTGGTTTTAACCCAGATGAAAATTGGCAACCAGTAGAGTATGAATTTAATTCTGGCGTAGAAACGGTTTTTATCACTCCTACTCCTAAATTAGTAATCGTTCGTCGCGGACCTTTATCAGTCAAAGATAGAGAAACTGGGGAAAATCGGGGGACGTTCCGGGATAATTATGATGCTTTTATCGCAGACAAACTTAAATTTAAAATTTTTACCCGCCATCTGATTTTTCTAGTTGGTGAGAATAAGAGGTTTTTACATGAAACTCCTTTGAGGCTGACTCTCAGCGGTTCGGCGGGAGCTAGTTTTGGTAAAACTTACTGTGAATATCAACAAAGTCGAGTTTTCGGCGGTTTCGTCCTGGAATTAGAGAAAGCCTATGCGGGATTTCGTAAACAACCTGTAGGTCCTAAAGGTCCTTTATTTCACGCTCACGGGATTTTTTGTCCAATTATTGCTTGTGAAACTAGAGGAATTGAGCCTAATACAGCTTTAGTAGCTTCTACAGTCGATTATCAACGTCCAACTGCGGCAACGTTAACAGAATTTATGATCGCAAGTGATTCTCCTGAGTCGGAAATCATTTGTCAGACCTTTGAAGAATACAAAGAATTTGGCAAGGAATCTATCAAAACAGATGCTCCTAAAGGTGAAATGTCTGGAATTGTTAATTCCTATACTTATGCTGATGAAGATGATTTCAACTATTCACCCTATTAAGAGGGAACAGGGAACGGGCAACAGTCTTTGGGGAAAAACTCATTAAAAACTCATTTCAGAGGGAAGAGGAAACTTTCTGTTCCCTGTTCTCTGTTCCCTGTTCCCTCTTCCCTGTTCCCTCTTAGAGAAACATGAGTAAGCGCAGTGCTTCCTCATGAGTTAATATATCCCAAGGATGCTGCGATCGCTTGACCTGTTCCATAGATTTCAGCATATAGCGATCAAAGTGCAAATCTTGCACCAGATCCCAAACCATAGATAAATCTTCGTCAGCTACCTGCTCGATTAAATGATGCATCCTAATACGTAGTAAATTCATAGAAATTATGCTTGTCAGTTTAATCACTTGAGCCATAGGGTAAAATTAACAGTTGACTGTCGCTTAAATTTTTACAAAAATGTTTTTCCCATAAAGCGGCACTAGTTGACAAAATGCACTACTATCCCTAATGTACGCTAAAGTCTGGTAGCTAGACCAGCTATTTATAGCATCAGAGATTGGGATTAACCAAAAGTTAAATTCATTAATATAATTCACATCCTCCAACTTAAATTCCTTAAAATGTTTGAATATCTCATTTTTTTGGCGATTTCTACAGCAATTTTTAGTCTATTCGGATTAGGGCTTAACCTCCAATGGGGTTTTACAGGTTTAATTAATTTTGGGCATATTGCCTTTATGACTTTGGGAGCATATACCACAGTTTTATTAAGCTTCCAAGGTGTACCCCTAATTTTATCTGTATTTATTGGTGCGATCATCGCTGCTTTATTAGGATTAGTCATTGGTTTCGCTACATTACGTTTACGCGAGGATTATTTAGCGATCGTCACCATTGGTACAGGAGAACTAATTCGTCTGATTGTGAATAATCAAGATTTACCTGTAGGAACTAGCTGGATATCTGGTGCTTTCGGTGTACAAAGTTATCAGATACCTCTGTCCGCAGAACCCAATTTGTTTTTCCGATTAGTGATGATTTTACTATTCACCATGTTAGCAGTGTTTACTTTAGCAACTCTCGGACGCTGGGTGCGTGTTGCCTATGTATCACAAAATAATAATACGGCATTAGTAACTAGCATTAAGCATGAATATTTTACTCGTTTATCTGTTGGTATATTTTTAGGAATTCTCACTGGAGCAATTTATTTTTCTGGTGTGACTGCTTTATATAAATATAATCCCAAAGCTGGTTTAATGTTTTTGGTTTTGTTTATCCTAGCCTTTGTCTTTTGGCGATTGGAAGTATTAGTGCGATCGCCTTGGGGTCGAGTCCTCAAAGCCATTCGGGAAGACGAAGAAGTACCCACAGCTTTGGGAAAGAACGTTTTTTGGTACAAATTGCAATCCCTGATGTTAGGCGGGGCGATCGCCGGTGTTGCTGGTGCTTTTTTTGCTTGGCAACTCTCCGCCATTTACCCGGATAACTTCCAACCTCAACTCACATTTGATGCTTGGATCATGGTGATTTTAGGCGGTGCTGGGAATAATTTAGGCACTATACTAGGTGCTGTTATTTACTTTACCTATGATGCCATCACACGAGAAGTGCTACCAAAAATTGTCCCTTTAGATGAAGCTAGATTAGGCGCTTTTCGGATTATGGTTATTGGTTTAATCTTGATGGTATTAATGATTTGGCGACCTCAAGGAATCTTAGGGAAAAAGGAGGAACTGACCCTTGGTAAATAGCCAGACAAATCACAATCCTCTATTAGCTGCGACAGGTCTTTGTAAAAGCTTTGGTGGGATTCAAGCTGTTAAAGAAGCAACAATTACAGTTGCGCCTCATAGCATCACTGGTTTAATTGGACCTAATGGTGCGGGAAAGACGACTTTGTTTAACTTACTCTCCAACTTCATTCGCCCAGACAAAGGACGAGTGATTTTTGATGGAGAGCCAATTCACCATTTACCATCCTACCAAATTGCTCAACAAGGTTTGGTACGGACTTTTCAAGTGGCGCGGACGCTGTCCCGTTTATCGGTTTTAGAGAATATGTTATTAGCTGCGCAAAAACAAACCGGCGAAAATTTTTGGCTGGTGCAATTTCAACCACGGGTTGTAGCTCAAGCAGAAAAACAGCAACGAGAAAGGGCTATGTTTCTTTTAGAATCTGTGGGGTTAGCTGCTAAGGCGCATGATTATGCTGGTGGTTTATCAGGGGGACAACGTAAGTTGTTAGAAATGGGACGAGCGCTGATGACCAATCCTAAACTGATTTTATTAGATGAACCCGCTGCGGGAGTAAATCCCAGATTGATTGATCAGATATGCGATCGCATCCTGACTTGGAACCGAGAAGACAGAACGACCTTTCTGATCATTGAACACAATATGGATGTGATTATGTCCTTATGTGATCAAGTATGGGTAATGGCTGAGGGAGAAAACTTAGCCAATGGTACTCCCGCAGAAATTCAGACTAATCCCCAAGTTTTAGCAGCATATTTAGGTTCATAGTTGCGAGTCCATCGCAACTAACTTTTAGCTAAATTGTTCTCCTGTATCCAAATTAAATAACATTTGTAAGGTTTGCATACAGTTCCGTCTAGTCTCAACATCTTGTTGTGCTCTTAGCTGTACCATTGGGTCATGCAAAATCTTATTGACTATACCCCTAGTCAAAGCCTCAATCACTTCTTGATGTTTTTCTCCAAACTCAGAGCCTAATCTGGACAGAGCCTTTTCTAATTCCTGTTCGCGGATACTTTCTATTTTGTTGCGTAGGGAGCTAATCGTCGAAACAGTTTCTAAACTCCGCCACCACACATCAAAAGCTGCTGCTTCCTCATCTAGTAGCTTTTGTGCTTCCTGTGCCATTTTCCGCCGAGTGGCAAAATTTTGCGCTACTACCGCCTTCAAATCATCCACATTGAACCCTTTAACATTGGCTAATTCATTCACATCTGAATCAACATTGCGAGGGACAGCAATATCAAACAACATCAAAGGCTTTCCTGGGTCTAAAATCATCTCTAACTTAGCACGGTCAAGAATAGGTTCAGTTGCTGAAGTACTAGTAAATACTAAATCACTATCAGCTATCACTTGCATCATGTCTGAAAGTAGATAAATTTTTAAAGGTTGTTCGGGAAACTGTTTGGCTAATTCTTCAGCCCGATTCATCGAACGATTAACCACATTAATTTGGCTGACACCTTTAGAAATGAGATGTTGTACTAACAAGCGAGACATTTTACCAGCACCTAAGATAGTAATGCGACAAGCAGCTAAATTTGCTACTTTCATGCAGGCTAATTCTACCGCAGCCGAACTGATAGAAACAGCACCAGTTCCAATGCTGGTTTCTGTGCGTACACGTTTACCTGCGGTGAGTGCTTGTTTAAATAAACGGTTTAGAATGTTTTTTATACTATTGCACTGCTGTCCTAATTTGTGGGTATTTTTCACTTGAGCCAAGATTTGACCTTCTCCCAAAACAAGACTATCCAATCCGGCTGCTACGCGAAGTATGTGTATGACTGCATCATTATGCAGTAACATAAACAAGTGCTGTCTGAGAGATGGTAGAGGAATTTTGCTATATTCCGCTAAAAACTGAGTTACTTCTTGAATACCTTGACTAGGTTCTGGGCTGACGATATAGATTTCTAGACGGTTACAAGTACTCAGAATAGCTACTTCGTCAATATGAGGATAGCTGATGATATTATTGCTCACATTTTCAGTTTGATGTTCTGCAATACTTAACTTTTCTCTAATTTCAACTGGGGCTGTTTTATGGCTTAACCCCACGACTGCTATATTCATTATCTTATGGGAATAGGGTGGGAAAAATGGAGAATATCGAACACAAGAATGGGGAATAGGGGAATATTGATGCTTAAAACTCCCCATTCCCCGATCAATTAACGCAGTTGCAGAGTTTGTGGATTATCTAAGATGTGAATAGTATCAACAAAGCGGGCTGTGCGAGATTGGCTGGAAATGACTAAGCTTTGAGTTCTAGCACCACCACTGAAGAAGCGTACACCATCCATAAGTGTACCAGGTGTAATACCACAAGCAGCAAATAGTATTGTATTACCAGAAGCTAATTCATCAGCATTGTATGTCCGATCTGGTTCAGTTATACCCATTTCTTGCAATCTAGCAATATTACCTTCTTTGCTTTCACCAATCAAACCTGTTTTCACTACTTCTGGATCGTAGATCAGTTGTCCTTGGAAATGTCCTCCTAAACAACGTAACGCCGCAGCGGAAATTACACCTTCCGGTGCTGCACCAATACCCATTAATGCGTGGATGTTAGTACCAGCGAAAGCACAACATATAGCGGCAGAAACATCACCGTCGCTGATTAGTCTGACTCTAGCACCAGCTTGGCGAATTTCTTGAATTAGCTCTTTGTGTCGGGGACGATCCATCACTACTACTACTAATTCTTCAACTGCCCGATTTAAGCATTCAGAAAGAATTTGCAGATTTTCTGTAGCTGACTTGTTGATATCAACCTTTCCAGCAGCTTCTATGGGTGCTGCTAGCTTCTTCATATAGAAGTCAGGCGCAGCGAACAAGCCACCTTTTTCAGAGATTGCTAAAACTGCCATTGAGCCATTTTGACCATAAGCAACTAGGTTAGTACCTTCACAAGGGTCAACAGCAATATCAATTTCAATTAGTTCATTTGGGTTACAGAAGCTTTCGGCATTTGGATGAGTACAAATACCTACTTCTTCCCCAATGTAGAGCATAGGTGCTTCATCACGTTCACCTTCTCCAATCACAATCCGACCACGCATATGAATTTTATTCATTCTTTCCCGCATGGCTTCTACTGCAACTTCGTCAGCAGTGTTTTTTTCGCCTTTACCCATCCACTTTGAGGAAGCGATCGCCGCTTGCTCTACTACCTCAATAATCTGTAATCCAAGTGTATTTTCCACAGAGTCCACCCTCTAAAATTGCGATTCTTACGTCGTCGTGATCTGGCTATTCCAGTTCTCAAGTCTACCAAAGGGCGGATACACATGGGAAAAGGACTTGACTAACACTTGTGTTAAGTTTTGCTAACAGGCTCTTTTTGCCCACTTTTTTCCTTTGCACAAATCGACCGTTCCATGAGATGCTATTTGATAGATTTGGTTACTATCGGTATTTGCTGATAAGCATTATTGATAAATAGCTGGAATTTTGTCATCTAATAAATTAAATGTCTCTTATTTCTAGCGTTATTGTTAAAGTACCTGCTACTACGGCTAATCTAGGTCCGGGATTTGATTGTATTGGTGCGGCTTTAAAGCTTTACAACGAATTTAAATTCACTGTTTTAGATTCAGGTAATTTAGTTATTCGGGTTTCAGGTGTAGGAGCTGAAGGAATTGAGTCGAATCAGAATAATCTGCTCTATCAATCTTTCCTCAAGTTATATCAATACATAGACCAGACACCACCATTAGTCAAAATTGAAATTGAGTTAGGAGTACCCCTGGCAAGAGGTTTGGGGAGTTCAGCTACGGCGATTGTGGGTGGTTTGACTGCGGCTAATCAATTAGCTGGCTCACCTCTATCTTTATTTCAACTAATGGATTTGGCGATCGCCCTGGAAGGACACCCCGATAATGTCGTCCCAGCCATATTAGGCGGATGTCGCCTAGCAGCAACTAATCAGACAGGTTGGGAAATTTGTGATATCACTTGGCATCGTCATATTATTCCTGTTTTGGCAATTCCTGATTTTGAGTTATCCACAGTCTCATCTAGGGAAGTTTTACCTGTGGAAGTCAGTCGTGCAGATGCAATTTTCAACACTGCTCATTTGGGATTGTTAATCCGCGCTCTGGCGACTAATCGCCCAGAATGGTTGAAAGCAGCCTTACAAGATAAACTACATCAACCTTACCGTCAAGCTCTTATTCCTGGCTATGCTGCTGTAAATGCTGCTGCTATGAATGCTGGTGCTTATGGCTTAGTAATTAGTGGAGCTGGTCCCTCTCTATTAGCTTTATCTGATATATCTGATGCGTTCCGGGTTGAGGAAGCTATGACTAATGCTTGGAAATCAGTGGGTGTGAAATGTTGGGTGCGATCGCTAGCTCTGGATATGCAAGGCGCAACTATTGTATGAGGGCAAGAGGAGTAGAGGTAGGTTGGGTTTCGCTGTTGCTCAACCCAACCTACGTTTGTAAATGTTTGGTGTCAAGATTTGAGCATGAGAAAAAACAAATTTACATTATATCAACGGTGGCTAATGTCACCGTTTTTAGTTGACGTAACAAAACTTTACCCTTATGATCTTTAGCTAGGATTTTATATAGGTATTTATCCCTTAACTTCCTAAAAGTTCTCGTTTTTGTATCTATTGATCACAAAAAAACCTTTACAAAACTAATTATTCCTTAATATAATGTCATCAAAAGCAAAGTAAATGCTCTAAAAAAAATTAATCGCTGGCAGTGATAAATGCTATGGAAGCGCCTTGGTTATCAATAATTATCTTTCTACCTTTGATGGCAACTCTAGCCATCCCCTTCATTCCAGATAAAGAAGGTAGAACCGTTCGGTGGTATGGATTAGGAGTTGCAGTTGCGGATTTTGCCCTGATGATTTTTGCCCTATGGCAAGGTTACGACTTTCACACCTCCCAACTGCAACTTGTAGAAGACCATGCTTGGATACCACAGATAGGCTTGTATTGGGCTTTAGGGGTTGATGGTTTATCAATGCCCTTGATATTGTTAACAGGCTTCATCAATACTTTGGCAATCTTCGCGGCTTGGAAAGTTACCAATAAGCCGCGATTGTTTTATGGGTTGATGCTGTTGATGTTTAGCGCCCAGTTAGGTGTCTTCCTAGCTCAAGACTTATTGCTGTTCTTCCTCATGTGGGAAATTGAGTTAGTACCTGTTTACTTACTGATTTCTATCTGGGGAGGCGCAAATCGCCGCTATGCAGCAACCAAGTTTATTATTTACACTGCTGCTGCATCAATATTTATATTGATCGCAGGCTTTGCTATGGCATCTTACGGTGATAACTTCACCTTCAATATGACAGAGTTGGGCATGAAGGAATATCCCAAATTCCTAGAACTACTATTATATGGTTGTTTCTTGATCGCCTACGGTGTAAAACTACCCATTTTCCCTCTGCATACTTGGTTACCAGATGCTCACGGTGAAGCTTCTGCTCCCGGTTCAATGATTCTAGCTGGTGTGTTGTTAAAGATGGGTGGTTATGCACTTATCCGATGCAACATTGAAATGTTAACCAATGCTCATGTGAATTTCGCTCCAGTCTTAGCCATCTTGGGTGTAGTTAACATTGTTTACGGTGCTTGTTGCGCCTTTGCTCAAACAAACCTCAAACGCCGTTTGGCTTATTCTTCCATCGCCCACATGGGTTTTGTACTCATCGGTCTAGCTTCTTATACAGAGTTAGGTATTAGCGGTGCAGTATTGCAAATGGTATCCCATGGGTTAATTGCTGCTAGTCTGTTCTTCCTCTCTGGTGTGACATACGAACGTACCCACACATTGAGCATGGACAAAATGGGTGGTATGGCACAAGCAATGCCAAAAACTTTCGCTCTATTTACTGCTGGTGCAATGGCTTCTCTCGCCTTACCAAGTATGAGTGGTTTTGCAGGTGAGTTGATGGTCTTCTTGGGTATTGCTACCAGCGATGTTTATAGTTCCAGCTTTAAAATAGTCGTCATTGTTCTCTCAGCAGTTGGTGTGATTCTGACACCCATTTATTTACTCTCCATGTTACGTCAAGTGTTTTACGGTAAGCAAAGTGAAGAATTACATTTGGATGCTTTTACACCTGACATCAAACCAAGAGAGTTGTTCATCACAGCTTCTCTACTCCTTCCTATCATCGGAATTGGTGTTTATCCCAAATTACTTACCGGAATCTATGATGTCAAAACAGTAGAAGTAGCAGTTCACGCTCGTCAAGTTCTACCTATTGTGGCTCACCAAACCACAAATCTCTATTCTCAAACTTTGAATGCACCAAAATTAGCTAGCTCTCAACTGTAAAGCTTCGTTAATATAGTTGAGTAAATATTATGCGCAGTTATGCACAATCAGCTAGGGTCATATAAGTAAATCTTAATTTGAGGGGAATTATATTAGGGGTGAGCAAAGTCTCACCCCTAAGTTTTGATGAGACTGATAAATTAATTATTATCCAGTAATTTGTAAGCGCTAGATAGTTAATTCTAATCTATTGCTACGATAATATCGGATGATTTAATTACAGCATAAGCTTGCTTACCTTCAGATAAAGTTAGCCTTTCTGCTGATTGCTTCGTGATAATAGAGACTAGCTCTATACCTGGTGCTAATTCTAAAGTTACTTCTGTATTGACCGCACCATCAATAACTTTTTTTACGGTGGTTTTCAAAGTATTACGAGCGCTGAATTCCATTGGTTTAATTTTCACTTTTCAATCCAACTACATAAATTTAACAAATTTTATGATATTGCAAACACTTCTTTAGTATTTTGTAATAATTGATCCGTATTTTTAATTTCTCAGCAATTAATATTGAATTAAACCTGAGATTAATATTTAGCTAACTACACTTTTCTGAAACTTTATACTGGGGTTTTAAGCAGGATTAGCTGCCAAATTCACTCTTTGTAGCTGCCAATTTATCACTCTTGATAAATGATGTAAGAGAAAGTTATCTTAAATCAAACAATCGTATCGGTAGCTGCATTTTTTTTATTATTTCTGTTTATTATAGGTCTAGCTGGAACTATAAAGACAGGAGCATAAGATATTCCTGGTTAGATAGCGGACACCATTTGGTTGCTATCGCTACTTCAGCATATCTTCACAAGCAAAATATACAACTAACATTTGATTTTGATCAACTTGCTCCCAAAACCATTTGAGGTTTTGGGAATCAGCAGTTTATGAGTAGTTGTGTGATTTGTCGATGTAATTTGATTGATGTGTATCTATCTAGAAATTATTGGGAAATAGATTGTAGTGGAATTGGTGCTGATGCTCATCATGCAGCCCAAATATGTGTATAAACAAATCTAGGAACCGATAAGGACGTGCTTTATGTAATGACAATTGGCAGATAAATTAGGAAAATCAAGCGCAATGTCCAGAAGAAAGTCTCATTTTCACGCTGATGATTACCGCCCCATGCAACTAACATCAGCAGATATAATTTTGCGGCAGCAATTAGAGGGTTCTATTAGTAGGTACTTTTATCAGTCTAGCGATCGCACTATTCAGAACTTGCTCTCTAATTGTCGTTGGTACGTAACAACTCATGCAAGTGCGATGACATTAGTAATTGAATGTCCTGATCAAGTTACTAATTGGCGAGTTCTCCAGAAAATCGTCCCTATGTCCATGACGCTCCAGAGCATTATTAGTAGTGCTAAAATTCGTATTTGTCCTCCAGAGTCTGAGAGTGTTCCTTTTGAAATGAGGGTAGATGAGCTATCAGTTTATCGAGATTGGGCGTAGCTTAACCTGAAAAAGTGGGGAGAATTGTAATTTAAGCTGAATCTTGGTTAGCTTGGTCAATCAGCTGAGTCAGTTCTGTAAACACCGTATTAGCTGAATGTTTAACAGCAGGACTTAACTCTAAACCAAAATCCAGATTTGCTGCTTCGATCAGATAAACGGTAACTAACAGAGGAAAATCTGTGGGAAAGATTGTTTTACCAGCAGCTAAAGCGTGATCCCATCGGAAACTATGCAGGCTAAAACTAGGCTTTGGTAGTGCTGCTAATTCTTCACCTGGGACTTTAAATATAGCACCTGGTTGAGCACCTGTGAAACTAGCATCAACAATTATTAATCTTTCACTTCCTCTAGCTTGAAATATAACTTCTATTCCAGCAGTACCAGAATCATAAATCTGGACTTTTGGATTAGGGTTTTCCCTGATATATTGCTGTAGGTGTTGAGCGATAATAATGCCTACAGCATCATCATTTCTATTCAGATTACCACAACCAATAATAGTCAACATAGGTTTTAGTTATACCGTGAAGTGGTAGGATCGCCAGGCTTTGCACCCCTACATTTCTGTACTGGTTTGAATCGCTCCCCCAAATACTGGATGCTCCGGGGTAGAGGTGTTTGCAGAAATCTACAAATATCTCTACAGCAAGAGGAAGAATTATCAGGACTATAGCTTTAATAGTTGGGATATTAATCTACACACTATATTATCTACAACTTATGCAGCATTTATCTATAGTCAAAATTAGTACAACAGTTATATTATTTCTTGCTGGTTGTAGCATAGTTATTGGTAGTTTTTTAATCAAGAAATCTTTCAGTAATAATAGAGAATCGGAAATAGTTACTGACGTAAATTGCTACGCCGAAATTCGTAATCATACATGGTCTGACATGAATATAATCAGATATTTTCCTGCCAATATCCCCAAGGATGCGCGAAATATTCATATGGCTTATTCGGCTGGCAAAGTATTTGGTAATAGTTTTATCCAGGTTCGTTTACAAGAGCCAAAAGACAAGATTCAAAAATTACTTACTGATTACAGAAAAAGTTCCCAGCATAGATATTATGGCGGTGATACAAATAAACACAGCAATCAAGTAAATGGTGTACCTACTACATTTTTTTATACTAATGATTCTAATAGCATCACCTTTCCTAAGAGCTATGAAATACTAGTATTGGGAACAGACAACCAAGGTAAAGCCACATTTAAATGGAATCATGGAGATAGTTATGGCGTAGCGATTGACCCTTCATCAGCAGAAATTGTCTATTGGGCGGAGAAGTGGTGATTAAACGAATCAGAGGTAACAACTTTCAGATAATTCTCAATATGTAGCCAGAGAAGCTTTGCTCAATTTTGTCATCTAAAATTGCATAAGATAAGTAAGTCTAGAATTAAAAATAAATGTTCAGATAATTCTGAGTCCGTGATTTTTGAGTTTAAATACTTATGAGTGTGAGTTCACGATATTGGCAAATAGTGAAAATTGATGCAGCTGGACGGCGACAAGTTCGGGAAATTACTCCAGCCAGAGAGTTTTTTACTGATTTATTTCCCACGATCGCCAATAAAGTAGATGCTGTTGGTGTTGATGTTGACATTGATGTTGACATTGATGTTGAAGATGCATCAATTCAAAGCGTACTGCTCCCATTATCACGAAATACCCATTCTGATGGATACTTTTTAGCAGAACGTTGTCTACTATGTTTTATATCCTGGCAAATTGAGCAAGCTTGCTTACAACCTCAAAAAACGTTTTTATTCTCAGAGGTATTTAATAACGGCTATAACAATAAGTATAATTACATGTTTTTATGGTTTAATAAGTTTACAAATGTATATTTCACCAATTGCGATATTATTACCTTGGTTTTTACCTTCTGTAACATTGTGGATTTACTTTATATTGGGGATTTGGGATGAAAAATCCAATGCATAAACCTGTCTTATCTACCTCCTTACTACAACAAATCGCCAAACAGCATCATGCTACTTTTGTGCAATATTCCATTATTTATAATGACTTTAAACTTGAAGGTAAAGAACAACCTAAAGAATCAGAACTGTATATTTGGGTTATCAAACCTACAGGTGAAATTACCTTTCGTAAAGCTGACCTGAAACCATTATGGCAAAATGAACATACAACATTAGCAGACCTTGTTAATATCAGTCGCCAATCTATTGGTGCGAGTGGACGCGGAATTTTAGTAAGTTACGCTCCTAAACCCAACGCAATCAAAACCAAGCAAGGATTACAGCGATTACATGAACTACTAATTAAACCGATCGCTGACCTACTCCCCAAACAAGAAACCGAAAAAGTCGTCTTTATTCCTCAAGAATCCCTTTTCTT
>Ga0116228_10001588_pt1 | contig 19033 bp, 16 predicted proteins | sample S1TSphfallax_2_FD_89694 | JGI IMG/M metagenome (GOLD analysis project Ga0116228, IMG submission 89694) | Host-associated microbial communities from peat moss isolated from Minnesota, USA - S1T2_Fc - Sphagnum fallax MG | ecosystem: Host-associated > Plants > Peat moss > Unclassified | place... | reverse complement strand
TGTTTTAAATTATATCATAAAATGTCATTCATTTATAAATGATTCCATTTATGCCATTAAATGTCATATAATATATATAATGCCATAATTAATTATGAATGGATGGATTTAATGTGGCATATAATATGAATGAATGAGTGAATGATTTTATGTGCCAAATAATATGGATGAATGGATGGTATGACATATAACAATGGTGGCAATGTCTTGGCGAGAAATTCAAAATTTGAATTATAGTTGAAAACTATTTGAAACAATGTCAACTTGCATAGTTGAAAATTAGTTGACATCCTAACTATAACCACATATTTCATCCATCCAGGATTGCCCTTATATAACATTGTCATTCACTTTGAGCTTTCTTTGTGCTCTAGTTTGAATGTTTTTTTTTTTTTACAATTTATTTTGTTTTATTTTGCTTTTCTTTAGGCCCAACTTGTGTTTAGAATTTTAAATCATGTAGTGTAATATTAATTCATGGATTTTTTTCAAGTGAGTGCATTGTGTTTTTTACATGTGAAGAATTTCAAGTTTTTCATTTTGGGGTTATTGTTAAGTTGTTTTCTTTTTTATCATGTTCAAGGTTTTTTTCTTTTCTTTTCATTGCACTTTTTAAAGGTCATATGGTGTCAAGGCAAGGCCACTACCATCTCCATGCACATACATCTTGAACATGAACATTTTCTTTCCAGTCTGTTACCCTAGAAAACAACTATCCTGAATAAAACAATAATAATTGTTCACTTTGAGAGTGAGAATGCTAGAAACGTACCTTCTATTCCTTGGCTAATGCTTAAAGGATGCAACTCAATTCTAGACGTTGGGGGAAGATAATGTTATGAACTTGTCCATCATTAGGCGCAACTTGTTGCCTTTTAGAACTTCCATTGGCCCTTTTCCATCTTCGTTCAGCAGGTGTTATGAAAAAAAGGTTATACTTGCAACCAATGCAATGGCTGACATGGTAGCCCCTAATGTGTAAGACACCTTCTCCTCAACCAAGGATTTGAATTGATCGAAAGTTTCTCTAGAATGACCTTTCACCACTAGATGATCATGCATACCTAAATGAATAGTTGTTTGAGTCAAATTTTCCTGCTTGTGCACAATATAATACATGCAATTTGCACATAGATTAACACATAAAGGGGCATTATTACAAATTTTGCAAAATGGTGGATCAGGAACAAAATGACCTCCTTGAAAGTTGTGAACCACATCGCCAATCTAAGCTATGTTTTTCTACATTTGTTAAGAAGAAAGAATTCACGACCATCATTTTAGCATTACAAATGGCCTAAGCAGTGTGCCTTCCAAAAAGTAAAGTTGAAATCGTTTTTGACGTTAATCATCTTAACCTTGCACCACGCATGGCCATCATGTTTCCTATCCATTGCATCTGCCCAGAATGACCATCATGACTAACAACATGGGGGAGTTCAAATAAAACATCACCACTAAATCTACTCAAAATGCAATGAACATTCTCAATGCAAAAGTTATCATAATTTAAATTTCTCAACTCGGAGCTAGCATGCACAACAAATGACATTGCCCAAAGATAATCTATTACACTCAGTAAAGAGGGAATGTCTCAAATGGAATATTGGGAATAAGTAAAAATTGAAGCATAATGACTTGTGTGCAGAGAAAAGATCGACAACCAAAGAGAGATTGAAGACATTCCATCCTCATCGAACGAATCACAAAAATCTATGAACAAATATTAAGGATTAACATGTTTTGGGACAACCTCTTGTTTGATTTCCCCAAGATGTGAGTTGTAGTTTCTGGTGTCAAAACAATATTTTGAGAGCTTTTCGAAATATTTTCCCCAATGATCCTAAACTTTCTAGGATTCACCCTCCATTCAAAACAAAAATCACCCTAGACTGGAGCCTAATAAATGGATCTAATAACATTGTTGTTATCATCATATGTTTCGTCCTTAGACACATGAACAATTCCAGAATGGAAACCAAACATAGCACACAAACATTTTTTTGTTACATGTGAGATTCCAAAGTCATTAGTAGGAACAATGAGCCCAACTTTACACTCCACATGAAAAGTTGCCATTCTATTAGAAATCAAATAGACCAAAGAGTGAGGTGGAGACGTTAAAATGACAATGTTATACATGAAAATAAATGACAAATAGAAAACAATGACATTGGTTTAAAAAATATAGATGATATGTTAACCTTGTGGGAAATGCCAAAACAACAAAAAGTACGAGAGGAATGTTCATTGGAAAATATATTTCAATTTTCGTTGATGGAGGATACCAAACTGATTTAGAAAAAAGATGAGAAGTATGGCAGAACACAAAAAAAGGTTGTGGAACTTCTTATTGTCAGTTGACAATATTGATTAAAGCAAAACGGATTATTATGTACATGAAAACTTCAAAAAATGATTACATCAATGGACTCCATGTCAAGTACATTTTATTATAGGTGCAATAGGAATAATGAAAGAATCTATTACCCTTTTGTGGAGAAGGCCTACCACACTCAATCAATTTGTTGACAAACTAATTAATGAAATATGATAAATACAAATAATCACTCACCTTGGAAAATACAATAGCATATCTTGTGAGTTATCAAAAGCTCTCCATTTGCTTTTAATTCATTGTCGTTTCTCCCAATATAATGAAATTAAGAAAGTAAATAGTAAGCACAACAATCCAATTTTCATTCAATATCCCACAATATGCGACATTCATAATCACAAGATGCTATATAATCTAGAATAACAAGAAAACCCAAGAACACAATTTATATTCTTATAACATAGTCACATTCTAGAAGAAAAATTATTCTCATCACACATAACAAGGCCTTTATTAAATACAAGGCCTTTATTTAGAAAAAAAAATTGTTTATGATTAAAAGTCCAACATCAAATCCTTTCTCAATAATATCCATCAATTTTTTCAGCAATGTGTAGAAATGTGATTCACAAGAAAGGAATATTGATTCTTGCTTAATTGGAAGACGGTTCTTCAAAAACATTTAATTCAGAAAGATGTAGGATAATACAAAAGATGGGTATCTACTAATGTCTAATTGAAATTGATTCAACCGATGATTCAACAAATAAATTTAATTGCATATATCATAATGTTCTTCAAATTAATCAATAATAAATTACTATGCATATAATAAATTTGGAATTGGGGAAAACTAGTTGGGAACAACTTATCAAGTCAAGATGACTTAAATAATGATATGATAAGATAAGATAAATCAAATATATCAAGAGGCAAGTTTGGGATACGTATTAGAAAATTAAAGTATACAAATTTAACAACATGGGACCAAAAACAACCATCATAATCCATAAAAATAAGTTTTTAGTTCCAAAAATAACAATCGTAATTAATGAAAAAGGGCAAGCTTTAAAAATTTAAAGGTTTGTATGAATATTAATGGAATATTGTCTATGAGATCTTCCTAATAGTTCCATAAAATAAACGTAATTCTAAAAATGTACACTAGATTTTTTTTTTGGGAAATATATTCTCATTTATAATAGTCCTTAGTTGAAATGGATGCAACTGAGTAGATATGAACATGTTAAGGATAGATATGTAAAAGTGTTTACTAAATCATCCATAGCAATTTATATTAAATTAATTTTCAACCAAATAAAATAAAATAAAAATATACTAAATATTTTACAAAGGGTTTATATATCTATTAGAATATGAAGGGTTTATAAGAAAAAATAATGAAGGATAAAATTTTAAGAGAAATAAAGGACATGGATATTATTAAAATGAAAATTGCTATAGATTATTCAATACCCTCATAATCCACAAAAAATTCAAGATAGATGCACTAAATTAGTTATTTAAGAATTAAGAAATAAATAATTTAGTCACAAATTAACCTAATCCAAATGTAATTATTTAGAACTATTATATATTTGTAAAGTAAACAAATTAATGAGATATTATATGGCTAATAAAATCTCAACAAACTTGCTAATTTTGGAATCCTCTTATAAGTTCAAATCAATAAAAGAATAAAATGGAATTATTGACAATTAAGAAATGTAGGAAAAGAGGTGCATCCAATATATATATATCTTTTATAGTGTAGAAGATTGAATTTAATAAATTAATACCCAACTTAAATATTGAATAAATCAAGAAATTAATTATTCAGCAAATTTGAGAAGGGTGAAGGATATCAACAAAATGATATATATTAAATTAACTATTTTGGAAATTAAAAAAATAATTTAGTGACCAATTAATTAGATCCAAATGCATGATTTAGATAGGTATATTTGTATAGTAGAGACATTTAAATCATAGATATACTGATATTAAAACCTCATTAACCAAATTATTTATGATTCCTTCCATGAGGTCCAAAAACAATGTATAAAGGTATTATTTCCAATTGATAATAGTAGGAGACAAAGTGGCATCCAAGTGATTAATATCCATTAGTGTGTTATAGACTGTAATTACTTGATAATTAACCAAATCAAATATTGAAAAATTGTTTAGGAAATTAATATTGTAATAACTCACAAGTTCCAATTGTATGGGGTTAGGTTTAAATTCAATCATTTGGTTTAATTGGAAGATAAAAAAATTCGGGATCTAAAATTTCAATTAAGGTTTAAGTAGGCAAGGGATATCAAATTAATTACCTAATAAATGCAATTAAAAATAGGGATCGAAATGTCCAAAAATGGGTGGATTATAGAGAAGTAGTTGCCAAATGGGCTTGCATAATTTTCATATTTGTAATCAGCAATCAAAAAAATCCGATCACATTAGAGACAATTGAGTTTTCTTTTTGTTATCTTCTAATTTTTCTTGTTCAAATGCAAGAACCGATAGACCTTGAAGAAAACACAAGAAGCCTAATGCATAAAAGATAGAAAACAAGCTTCAAATGGACAAATCCAAAGCAGAGGAAGAAACATACAAAATTGTTGTTACACCAGAAAATTGAAGTGACTGATGACATGAGGTGGAACTTATTTGCCAAAGACCAATTAGAGAACTCATTGTCCAATTGAGAGGAAAAGGTATGTTCTTGAATAGTTTTTGACTAAAACAAAAACTATGCAATAATGTTGAGTATTTGGTTTCTCCTTGTGGAAATTATTTCTTTTAAGTTTAAATTTCTTTTTCAAGCACTTAGCCATAGATCGAGCTCCAAAAAATTGGAACTCCACCTATGGTCAAGAACAAAAGATATATTCTTGAATGGTTTCTGTTCAAAAACAAAACTTATGTAAAATGTCAAGTATACGGACTTGTGGAAACTTTTTAAATCTTTTGCAAAACTTTTGGATGATATTTCAAAAAGTGATTCTTACAAACCCTAATTTCTTTCTCCACAATATATATCTTGTGTTTTGGTTCATTTACATTGTGGAGGGAGCAAACAAGCAAGCACAAGGGAACTTGGAGGTAAGCTTTCCAACTCTTTCTTCTTTCCTTTGTTTTTATGTCCTTTCATTGTGCTTATATAATCATCTAGATTGATCATTTGAATTTATATAAGGGTTGGTCAAAAGTTCATTACTATTCATTATTATTCATTTTAGTTGTGTGATACCACCCATAGAACTTTGTCATGATCAAATGGGGTGCAAGCACAAGTGCTAAAAGGCAAGTTTAACTTTCTATGTGATTATGTGTAATATATAGAAATATGCACAGTTTCACTATGTAGGCACAAATGTTAAAAGGTGATTTTAACTTTCTGTGTAATTATGTGTAATATGAAAAATATGCATAATTTCATTATGTAGGCACAAGTGTTGGAAGGTGATTTTAACTTTCTATGTAATTCATTGTAATATGTAAAAATATTCAAAATTTTCATTATGCATGCACAAGTGTTAAAAGGTGATTTAAACTTTTTGTGTAATATTGTAACGAACAAAAAAAAAAGTGATCTTTGAAGATCCCATTTCAACACAAGCATAAAGTTCATACAATAGTATTAACATAAACAACCTTAAGTAACATAAGCACACCTATGCATCTCAAGTTGACTTAACAAAATAAACACTTGATTACAAACACTCTCAGTAACATTCATACATCTTGAATAAGCACCTAAAGTAAGACAAGGACCCAAGACCTTCAATATTGGACCCACCCCAAATTTAAACACCTTCTAGAGCATGTGTAGTAAGCTCCTTTAATAACAATATCCAAATTTACCCTCAATATCATAAACCCCCTAAACAAGTGTGCACAAATCCCTTTTGAGCACAAGCACCAATAACAACAACATGCTTTAACATGCAATTTTTAGTATGCATACAACACCCTGAATAACGTTGTCAATTGTGTAAATGAATTACTTGAACACCATTAGTGAACATAAACACCTTAAGCATGTAGCAAAAACAATTACATAGTATCTAAGCACCCACATAATCACAATATTTACCGGATGTTAGTAATTTTACCACCCTTGCATATCAACATATGTATAATATTACATGCATCTTCATTAATTGCTCCATAAATGCCATGAATGACAAGGACAATATTCAAGATCTAGGCATTAACTTAATAAATCATAGTTCTAGCACCCATAATAAACACCTAAAACAATATAAACACCCTAGGTAAAGACTTGGACAATGATAGAAGGATCGTATATATCTTTAAAATCATGAGCTCTTTGAATAAATACCTTCATTAACATAAGCACCCATAACAATAGTAACACATTTGACAAATATCTTCAATACACACAAGCCCCATGAGTGACAAAGACATAATCACAAGATATTGAACACTTTCAATAACACAATATGTAGGTTGCAACAATAATAACTCAAATAAACATCACCCCCTACATAACAACAAATGTAAAATATGCATATTTAGTAGGTCCATAAGTGCCAATAATGATAAAAACAATATTTAAGATTTGGGTAAATTGGCTTAGTGTCATAATTAGTCCCCATAATAAGCACCTTTGAACAACATTAGGCCCCCAAGTGAACACTTGAACAAAAACAACTTATATCCAAATGATGCGCCCACATTTGACAAAACTAGATATGCATATATAAAATCCAAGTACAACCAAGTCAAGCTTCTAAAACACTAAATTTGTAAGTTAATGTAATTTGTTAAACAAGATATACACATTAGGCACATACTATAACTCAAAGTACATTTATTCACCTACACCTTTAACCTTATTACACCTAAAATGGGCTTGCATGACCCATTTGGACACTTAAAACACAAGTTATGGCCAAAAGAAGGGCCAGGAGTCAAATTGACAATTTGACTCCCGACCATTAAAAGTCACAAATCACCCCAATTTCCTTGCTTTCAGGTGGCGTGTGACATACCATTGAAAAGGTCTTGATGAGGGCTACAACTTTGCTTCAGACCTCATCTCAATCAGAGGTCTGCACATAAGTTATGGGCCCCCAAAGTTGCAAAAGTCCTAATTTTGGGAATTTTAGGATTCCCATTTGGGAGTCACGGGACAAAATGACATTTGGATGTTGGTCCTGTGGTTAAGCACAAAGTATATTATAAAGGGGGAAGGTGGTGGCTTCCCCCAAGTCTGGACCTTAATGAGTATTGTGAATCCATGTTTGCTAATGGTTCATTTGTGCACCAAAGTGTTCCAATTACGCATTAACCAACTTGTTGTTTGGTTTGTGCAAGTGCGTGTGAGTAATTCAATTGCTTGTCAATTTTTCTTGTCCCATCCCAGAGTTCTAGCACGCCCCTTTACCCCCAAAGTGTTGCAAGCCAAAGAGTGTGCCCCAACTCCTTATCCTTCTGTTGTTTTCACTTTTGGACTCGCAGTTAAGTCCATCAAGGAGCTTGGGGGGGTGTCATTTTCCCTAATCTTCCAATAACAAGTCTAGATAATGATTAACACAACCTTGAAAATAAAGGCTTGAAAAATGATGGAGTAGAAGGTTAGCCACACTTCTCATGTTCAAAACATTATCTATACAAATTTGTACAATGTTGTCAACTCCAATGGTTTCAATGTATTTAACCAATGCAGTACATATGTAATGAGCATCCTTCCACTCTCTAATTATGTCAATGGAACCTACGAATACACCTGAACAAACAAACATTATGTTCAACAATGGACATCATGCAATGTTGTCCCAACCATTAAAACAAATGGTTACTCCATATTTGTGAATTGAATTTTGTGTCTTTTTAGTTAGCTATTTGGATACATCCACCTTTGATTTTTTTAATAAATTTGTGTGCAATCCATGGTATGATGGGGATTTGTAGTAGGTTTGAAATTCGGTTACTATCATAGCTTCTATCAACGCCAAATGTCACACAACATTGAAGGGGATGTTCACCTCAATAAAAAAAAGTTGCCCACTTTTTGTCCAAATCTTGTGTTTTGGCTGAATTTAATCCTTCAAGCAATGAAACTTGTCAAAAGGTTCAAGTGTTTTCAATTGTGGATTTATTAGGACCATCTATGTTGTATTTAAAGGGGGTGAAATTTTGAACCCTTTCCATTTTGAGACATTGAAGCAAATTCTCACTCCATTGAAAGATTTGGCATTTCAATGGCCACCTTTTTTATTCACCCATCCGAGATATGGGCTGGTATTTCCATGTTGTTTAATGGTGGAGGGACAAGTCCACCACATTAAGCAAATAGTGCCTTCACTTGTGGATGTGCCTTTGAACACATTACAACTCCAACTCACCCATTGCCATCATATTGATAGACCAAATGGAAGAGCATTCTATCCTTGTGGTATGAAATAACATTGTCACAAAACTTGCATTCCACCTTCCTTGGCTTATCCTTTGGCATCAAATACCATGGACTCCACATGTTTCACCTTTCCTCCATTGATAAAACACTATACACAAGAATAATAGGCTCAATTAATATAATTAAAGTATCCAACGATAAGATTATACTTCACTTTTAAGGCTACAAATTAAATTTAACAACAATTGCATATGCAATATGACAATTTGATTAAAAAATTAGGAAGGACGGGTGAAATCAATGATGGTTGTTGTTAAACAATATAAGGCCCACACAGCTTAAAGGATAATATGAATATTGACATGTAAGGTTTACATTTTATTACTAGGCAAACCAAATTTCATTGCCAAATCAATGGTGGAAATCAATCCATCATCAATTAGACAACCCAAATCTAGAGATGTGTGATGACCAAAAATATATAATTGCCACATGATTGGTGTTTCAGTCGTTTCACAATTGGTAATTGAAAATTTTCGATAAATGCAAGTTTGGCAACAAAAACTTTTGGTCACCGTAGGCTTGGTGATTAAAAACTTTTGATCACCACAAGCATGACAACCAAGAATTTTTAGTCATCGCAAGTTTTACTACAACCAAAACAGGCCTAGTTTTGGTCACCCATAAGCTTACCTTGAACAACCCTCGAGCCCTTTTAACATAAATTGACCTTATATTGATATGACACAATGGTGTGACTATTTCCTAATGTGTTTATTGCGTCATGACAAACGCACGGATGCTATGACAACCTTAATTGTTACATTCACACATTATAATTTTGTATTTATGTTTATTTTTGAATAATCAATGTTTTAATTTGTACTACATGCATTGGTACCATTTCCTTTGAGAGACAATTTCCATTCACCATTATTCGTATTATGATTAATGCTTTTGAAAATATGGCAAATGTTTTTCAATAACTCATAATCTTTTATGAAATGGCCTTCATTATAACAATTTTGACAATACACTCATCTTCTATATGTGTTAAAACTCACCTTCATGTGCTTCTTTTTAGCTTTCCTTTCATGTTGTTCATCATCATTAGAGCCATTTGATTCATCAATATTAGAATCAATTAGATGATACTTGGCTACATTTTTTTTCTTTACATGTGTTTATTCTTCAACTAATATTGTTGATTTAACCATCTTAGTTAGAATCATCTTTGGCATACTAATAATAACCATCTTCATATTAGTTTAAAAACTTCTTTGAAAGTTTTTTTCAAATATATGTCAGCAGGTTGTTGAGGAGTTTGACCGCACATAAAAAATTGGATGTAAATTTTTTTTATTGATCATTTTATTTGTTTTATATATCACAAAGTAGCAATTGCTAGTCCTTCATTTCAAATTTCACAAAATCATGTGATGAATGTTTTGTTGTACTACATTCTAAGTTGTTCAAAGAGTTATTTCATACGTTGCAAACTAATCAACAACTAGAGTTGGGAATATAGTGTAATTTATGCTCATTGGTGTCTTCTCTATTTGCTACACACATGTTAACAAGTTTTTCTATTCCCATTAAGGTTGTTCAACTTTTGATTTTCCAGCAATAGGTTTTTTAAACAACAATAGGTACATGCAAACTCTAACAAAACTAAAACTAACTACAAATCCTAAACTAACATGTACACAAATATTCAAAGCTTGAAGAAAGTTGGCTAAAAAGAAAATGCTCCATGTTCCAAAGTGAAAATAGAAACACAAAATCAAAAATGAAACTGAAAGACTCTTCAAACATGTATGTCCTCCTAGTCTTATATTAGCTAATTCAAAAATGAAATAGTCATAATTGACTATTAAAACAATCATTAGCTAGTACTTAAACTAACAATCAAAATTTTCAAAAACCTCCACCCCATTTTACTACATGTTCAACTACTTGTTCTGCAAACTACTAGTTGATTAACCTATCAACCTATCTACTAACCTAGTATAATATTACTTATTAGGTTTAGTAATTGGTTAGGTTAATGTCATAAGCTAGGTTAAATAAGAGGTTAGATCATTTGTTAAGTTTAACAACCTTCTTAAATCTATAGCCTATTAGGTCACTTGCTACTAAATATGGGTAACAACATATTTTAGTCAATTGTTGAATGTGTAAACTAGACTTTTTTTGTCATGATATTTGGGTAATTGTATATATAAAACATAGGAAAGTGGGATCACATTCATCATTGGCGTAATAGCCACCAATTGTGTATTAGGAAAAACTCTTATGTTAATAAATTCAGTGTTTCATGAAAACAATTTAAATTGTTCTCTTTTTAAGGTTCATTCTTGTCATCATCATTTTTAGCTTATGTTAATGGTTTGCCATTAGCCCATTCGTTTGGTACTTGTGGCCACCCTTCTTTTATTAGCCAATTGAATGTTCCAAAAACATTTTTAGTAACTTTTGGTGTGTTTAATTAGGAATTTTCAATTCCCACATTTGGTTCTTCTTGCTCCACATTTAGTGAACTAATTGTGTAGATTGTTGAGTTCCTTCACTTGGTGAAGTAGTAACTTCTGCAACATTTTTTTGGGCTATTGTTATTTTTGCTTCTTAATTTACAAAATCAAGAACTTGATACATTGAAGATTAATTTAAAAAGGAACGAAGACCTTTCCATCTATTCAGTGAAATAAATTATTGAACCAAGTTAATAACCTCTTTAACTTCTTTTTGGTTTTGTTTTCTCCAATTTCTCAATCTATTTTGCTCTTTTCTTCCTCTATTCCTATTTGTCATAGATTCCAATTTTTTTAAAAATATATACAATCATTTTCTTAAAAAAATCTTCATTCAGTCCCCTTCATAAGGGTTTAAAGTCATCAATGTAGACAAGAATTCTTTTGATTTTTAGTTTTTTCAAGGAAATATTCTTCATTCCCTTCTAGTTTCAATACATAATTAGATCTTGAAAATCTAGGAGCCCAATACATATCATTCAACATCCATTTTTATATTAAAACATGAATATTTGGTAAACAACAAATTCCTTTATATCAAAAAATTTAATAATATGATGCGCTACTATAATTTCCTTAATTCAAATTAGTGTAAGTATGCATGCCATCACTAGTAGCCATCTTCTATATTTTGTTAGTTATGTAACATCACTAATTAGTGATTTTTGTTATATACACCACATTTCCATACCACCATGCAATTTCTAGATTATTAATTCTTGGATGTTCTCAAATAGTAAATTTCTTTACAAAATTTGCCCATTCATCAAATTTTGGTGCATTCCTTTGTGTGTACAAATAATTCTAGAAATTGCAACCACACTTGCAATGTGAACTTAATTAAAATTTTCCTTCATTTAACATGTTATAATCTCTTTCAACCATTTGTTCTTTCTTTTAACAATAGTCATAATCTACCATTTTTCATACCATCCCTGATAAACATTATTATAGTGATCAAATAACAAAATAAATTTAACCATATCTTGTTCATAATATGTAAATAAATTAGGAAAAGTTAATACTTGTTCGATTCCTAAATGAATCATGTTATTTACTCTACTATCTTTCTTTCCCATTCTACAAAAACCTAACGTATCTATGTAACCATGGGGAAGAACTTGCAAAGAACATGAATTAAACAAAATCCTAAATTTATTTCATTTATTTCAACTTTTCCTTCTTCAATTTCCATAATTTGCAATTTAATAGTGGAAGATCATGCATGTTTTACATCAAAATTCCTCCAATGTTTCATGAAATTGATTTCTTTAATTCCCTAGCATGGTCACCAAATGTTAACAACAATATTTTGCATCAATAATGGGTTCTTGTCCTACTTCATTAATATAAACACCCCATATCCATATTAATTACGATTGATTACATAATGGAAAATAAAATAATAAGCATACAAATAATGCATGTTCTTCATTGAAATTCAAAAGCATTTACAATGTTTTGCATTCTTTTTTCCTCTCATTTTCATCACCGATGTTCTTTGTAAATTACCTTCTCTACCCTGCTAGACAAGTCCCATGAATAATCTTCTAGAAATGTCATTAATTCCTTTCATATATTAATCAAAATGTTTAGTCCAATTTAGTTATAATTGTTTAAATGCATGTCATCTCGACATGCCATTCTTACTAGTAATTATTTACTATGTCATGCCAACTTATTAGTTGGTTGACTTGCAAAAGGCACATCAATTTACTAGATTTATTGGATTTACAATGTACATATCAACATGTCTTTTTACTACTACTTGTTTAATTATCATTTTGCCTACATGTCAACTTGTTTTCCTACACTTTATATTGCCATGTCAACATGTATGAACATGCTCACCCTAACAAACATTTCGACATTGCATGCTACCATCAATTGCCTCTTCATGGTGTTGTTAACCCCATCACCTCATATAAAGTATATGAAATTAAGGCATTGGTCATAGTTAAGAGATAATTTCCTTCATTTTTTACATACAAAAAATTGGGCATTTAACCGTCTTTTGCAATCACATCATTTGACCTACAAAACCATGGTAGTTTCATGAATTTTTATTGTGTCAAAAAGCCCAACTATTGCATGACAAGGCTTTCATTTGTGATTGTGAAAATGCACAATGATAACAAAAGTATTCAATCCTTTTCTTGACATCCACAAATGAAAACTAACAATATAAGTATTACAAATTCAATGGTTTGAGATACACAAACCTTTCCTTGGTTTTCTTAGCCTACTTTAGCAAGAATTTCAGTCATTGATTAATATTTTGATGGAAATATTAGTTGAGGATTTTGTGTCAAAAATAGTCTTCTAAGAAATGGTGTTTCAATAATTAACAATGACAATAATTCCTTAGTAATAAACAACACCAAGTTAAAATGAAAGCCATCCTTGGTGCAAATAATGCAATTACTAGAAATAAAATAATCAATAAATGGGGTTGGGGGGTCAAAGTATGGTTGGGGTACCAAAAAGAACCATTTCCTTTTGTATACAGTGAAGCCCCTCATTTAAAATAGGTTGCTGTAATTTTTGGATTTCAAAACATCTTTCCCAACAAAGAGTTGTTGGAACAACACAACAAATTGAAGCAAAACTGGAAAAATCAATGTCCTAGCGAGACATATCGAATGTTGTGAGCTTGCAACAAAATGTAGCTAAAATAAGATTTGAGCACAAAAATGATTGAATTTAAAAGGAAAACAAAAAAAACAATGAAATTTGAATAGAAAATTTAGTTGAGATTGTCATAACTCATAGCAACTTCGAGCAGAAGACAACAAGAATTGCACTAAACAAAGAGATAACAAAAGAAAATGAGAAAAAATTAATGATGTCATAAGACTTGTAATAACTTGAAAAAGAAGACAACAAGAGTTGCACTAAGCAAAAGAGACAACAAGAAAAACTGAAAAAAAATTCATAAGACTTAATAACAAATAGAAAGGGGAGGAGGACAAGGATTGCGTCATTGAGAGCCCTAAACCCTAGAAAGGACTTGGGAGTAAAATTTTAAAACAATTTGGTTTCATTCTAGTTTCAAACCCAAATTAAAACTCATAGACTAACAATTTCAATTCTCCCTAATGACAAGACTAGAATTGGGACTCAATTCTAATGCCAGTGTAACCTCAAAGGATGAAGAAACCTAAAAGCATAGAGCTTTTTGCGGTTCATTTTTAGGAGGATGTTGATTTGCGTAGCAAAGGAAATTAGGTTTCCTTCTTTTGGGATTTTTTGGTTTGTTAGTGATTATGCTTTGTGGGTTGCAACAGCGATGACTTCGATGTTGAATGATAAAACAGTTTCAAAGCTTGGGCCAATTTCAAGTAGGGTCCATGGAACCAGCACTATTGGTCCTTACCTGCAGAAGCAGGTACCGGCCCAACACTGGTTCACAGGTACCATGTTACATGTAGAAAGCCATACAATGGACAACAAGGTCAATTTCCTTGAAGTTTATTGAAGGGAAACACCTAATGGAACTCCCAAGGCGAATCGGCTCCCATTCTTTATTGTAGATCTCTTAATTCTCACGATGGGTTTAATTTGCTTTTTTTCTATTGAATGCATCAAGGTGGGAGCCCAAATCTAGCTGACCCTTTCCTGGGGCAAAGAGTAGGCTTATTTTCTTCCCTGGTGCCGTTATCTGGAATAGAGATCGAAGCCCGTGAAACACATTTCAGTGGCCCAACCATTGTTCCCAAGTCAGTTGACTTATTGCTGGTTTATTGCCCTTATACTCAGTTATGCCACGTGGCTGTTGCATGCAGTCATAACACACTCAGGTGGTATTAATGGGTACTTGTTCTTGTACTCAAAGTCACATTGTTTGACACGCAAATCATTAACTTTTCCCCAGCCACAGGCCTCCAATTTTAACACAATGGCTAATTTAACATTTGGACTCTGGCATGTTGTATCCATGAATTATTTTTTCCCCTAATTTAACATACTAATGCTAACCCATGACTACGAAATTTGAAGTCACACACAATTGTCAATTGGTTAGGCTACTACCACAGCAGTTTGACACTAAATGTAGTATTTTCAGAAATGTTGACATTTTCCAAAACAAACAGAAATATTTTTTTGGAAGGAATTTAACAAATCTGATAAAATATTTGGAACATATCAGTTGTTGAAATGGATATCTCAAAACTAATTAATTATTTGACGAACACGCTTTGAAGTGCCCAAGGTACTACAGTATATTAGGTGTAGTCAAATTATTTTTTATAACCCCCCTCCCCACACCCATTTCTCTCTCTCCTCTCAGCTCTGGGACCTTAAATTTAAAATACAATTTGCCTTTGTACATTGGTGCTGAAGACAGGACAAAAAAGAATTTGTCTCAGATCCATCTGCTTATTTTCTAAACAACCAACAAACCCGACAAAAGATGTCTGAGTCTCTGCCCAATAACGATATCTTCCCCCACATTTATTGTGCAAAATCCTCTCCCTCGTTACCTTGGTTCAATTGCTGCTTTTCTTCCAACATGGTTCCCCATTTGATTCTTCAGGTAGGCGCTTCTTTTCCACTGTCATGTCAATCATATGGTTGCCCAGTATCATGCTCTTGGGAGGTAGGTATCTCTTTCAAGCATGTTGATCATGAGAATCCCCTCTTTCTCAAGTCTAACCACCAGATTGGATCTCTTTTTCTACATGGGTCCCAGGCTGAAGAAAATAGTAATAATCAGTCTCCTTCTTCTTCCCCATCTACCTATGTATTTAGTGTACAGAAATGGCTGGGGTGAACCAGCACCCACATTGGTCGTTGGTACCTTCACCTTTTTGAGCAAGGCCTCTTAGTGGCCATATTAAGCCCACAAAATTTTTGGTTTGAATTCAAAGACCCTAATTTAATCTAAGCATGGGATATTTATAATATTTAAAAATGATTCAAATGGAGTTTGGGATTTTTATCATGCTACCAACGTGGGTGCTAGTTCACCCAAGGCTGGGCTACACTGGAGTGAAACCAATGGTGGAACCCACTTGTCACTATGGTCTGGAGGGTGATACATAAACCTGTAATTATTAAGGAAGGTAGTTATTTTGTTTTGTTTGTCACATTGAAATCTTCTAAACCATGGTGCACCTCACTAGGTGCCATTAGAAAGTTCTTGATGAGTAGTGGTGCATTGAGCTGGATTTGTAATCTTTAGTCCTATGGTGCTGGAGTTATTGAGTATTGAATAGTTTTGTCAATGAAAAATCAAAACTAAACATACTAGGGAAATTGGGGCATGTTCTTCATAATTGTTGCAAAGTGCCCCATGCGTAGGATTTTGTAATGTATAGACTTAGGGTGTTAGGGTGTAGGAGATATTGAATTTTGACTTGGTGTTGTCATTGTCATTGGAAAATCAATAAAAATTTAACAAAATGCAAACAAAAAGTTGGCAACTTGGACCAATGGCACACAGGTCACATTAATCCAAATTAAAATAATTTCCATCCAAGGGTAGGTGTTGTTTCACACAATAAAGAGTGTGCGTGGGCATTTCAGTGATGAAATGACCCACGCGAGGCTCCCACGTACAGTAGGCCCTCCTGCCTGTACAATGGCATAATTTATGGGAGCAGGGCACATAAACGAGCTGGAGCTGGGTGCCCTCGGATCCATGGCCTAAATACTAAAATACCCTTCGTGAGCCCACTGCATCACCACTCCACCTCAATCCTCTCTTTTTCTTCCTCTCTTTCCACTCCTCTTCTCTCTCTCCTACATTGCTACCTACTTGTACGTATTACATGATTATTCTCTCTCTGCTCCCTTCTATCCGTCGTCTAGAAGCGGATTTCAAGCGCTTGCTGTCTTCGGCATCAATCAATCTCTTGGATTGTAGCTGCAGCTCTCGTTTTGTGTATCTATCATGTGTGCCTTGTTTTTTCTTTCCCCCCTGTCATAGAGTTTGAATACCAAGTTCTAAGAAAGATTTTGAGAACTAACTTCCTTCCTCCACACCACCCCACCCCCCCACTAGCCTCGCGTTGTTTCTTTTGTGTTAGAATTTGTTTTTGTGGTTTTATTGGTTGGGTGCTTGGGGGGGGAGTGTCGTTGAGGCGGTGGAGCGAGTAATCTAGTCATAAGTAGTTTGTTGTTTGTTGTTTGGAGATCATCACTGCGGTAAGTAGTCATGGTTTCTGTTTGCAAGCTTATTATGATCAAAGCCCTTCACAACCACATGAGCCTTCGTTGATCTCTTCTTCCTCCTCCAGTATTTTTTCCCCCCATTTTTGCTTCAAAAGGATTCGGCCGGTTAGGTCCTCCTCCACATTGCTGGGGAATTTTCTTTTTGTTGGGTTTTGCTTTTGTTGGTATCTCTTCTTACACTTTGTAGACGTTGAAATCTGTTGTGATCTGGACAGCAGCTTAGTTTTCGCGGTGCTTGAGCAGGGGGGTTGTTGTTTGTAGCTTTGAGAGAGAGAGAGAGCAGCTCTAAGATTGTGCTCAAGATGACAGAAGTGAGTTATAGTTTAGATTGGTTGTTGGAGCAGCAGTCAGAGATTGAGAGCAAGGAAGTGGGGCTGTTGGGCTCCAGCTTGTCTAGGCTAGGAGATGGGTATCATCATCATCATCATACTGGGAGCCTCAGCCTGCGGTCCAACAACAAGAGGTCGAGCAGCGTGTGTGGTGCAGTAGCAGCCGCAGAGCCGCTGCTCACCTCATGTTGTCCCTTCTCCATCTCAGCAACCTTGTCTGTCTCTTCTCTGGCACGCAGTCCGCCTACAAAAGCCACGACGCTGTCCACCACTACCACCTCCGCTTCTTTCCCCAGCAGCTTCCCCCAAAAAATGCGCAACTCCAACAACAAAAGCGGCGAAAATGGGCATATGGTGAAATGGCTGAATGCTATGAGGGCACAGTCGCCACCACGTTCTCACATTAGTCTCACTGGGGGGGCCACCATTGATTCTTCAATGTGGAGGCTGCTGAATATGCTGCATGGATGGTAAGCTAAGCTAAGCTTTTTTTTTCCCATGGCAGTGCCTACATTTCCCTGTACATTTTGTCCTGTTGCAAACTTTTACAAAATGCCCAATATCATGGCCTGCAGATCTTCTTCTTCTTCTTCAGGTGTGCAGGCAGGCTGTGTGTCCTTTCTATTGCAGGGTCTGTCAGGTACATACATGGCAGATAGACCACACTTAGAGATCTATTTGTAAATTTATTTGTGCTCATGCATGCTTGGAGACCCATGTATGTTGAGATCTCAATGTGGACAACAGATGGATGCCAGCATCATGAATGTTCAGCTTCTGGAGGGTTTGAGACGTGGACTGACTCCTGTGTTGCAATGAGCAACCCTCTATGCACTGGGGAATGGGAAGGAAGCCAGCCAGCCAGCCAGCATTGAACATTCCAAATTTTGCACATTTCGTGTGCACACAGTGCATCAGAAAGAAAGAGGACATATATAGGACAGCAAAGACAACTCCTCATTTGTGTGTCTGTTTGCCTGTCTTCTTTGTCCTTGGCAGGAGAATTATCCACCTATTCTGGACATGTTTGAGAAGTTTCTTAAGGCAGCCAAAGGCAAGCAAGTGGCTGTTTTTTAAGATTATGATGGCACACTCTCGCCAACTGTTGAAGATCCAGATCAGACATACATGTCTGATGATGTAAGATTTGACTAGTCTCTTGTACTTCTGTATCTGTCTGGTTGGTGGGTGGGGAAGGGTTTTCTCATCAGTGGTGCCATTGATTTTCTGTTTTTGTAGATGCCAACCACCAGTACAGGATTTATGT
>Ga0116228_10001586_pt1 | contig 19037 bp, 10 predicted proteins | sample S1TSphfallax_2_FD_89694 | JGI IMG/M metagenome (GOLD analysis project Ga0116228, IMG submission 89694) | Host-associated microbial communities from peat moss isolated from Minnesota, USA - S1T2_Fc - Sphagnum fallax MG | ecosystem: Host-associated > Plants > Peat moss > Unclassified | place... | reverse complement strand
GTTGAAGGACTTTCTATTGTGACATTGGAACCAGGCATGTTGGCTATTCAGAACTGAAGAACTGGAGGCTATGCAGGATGCCCATTTTTAGTTACAAAACTTTTACAAGCGACCAGCAACAAGGTACACAGATATATACACAACAGAGATCTATGTCACATTTTTTTCTGAGGTTTCATGGGATCAAGGGAAGACGGACACTAACTCATGCACTTGTTTCTGGGTGGCTTCAGTTCCACCCAACTTCTCGTGCCACAAAATTCTCTCTTGTGCAGTCATGTATATTGCAAGTTGATCTGAAGGAACAATGTCCATACACTGATAAGGCTGTCAAAAACAAAACTATTGTCACCCCATGAACACCCTGTCCACAATCATTGACAAATGAGACATAATGGAAGCTTTTGGTCATCAACAGAAAGAGTTTGGATTGGCAGCAATAACCGACCAACTTGAAGGTGGCTAAAGGCAAAACACCATTTGGAGAAATGGGTGTCAGGACTTTGGGAGTGATGAACGTCATTCCCTTGTCCAATGATTTGGATGCTAATAAATCAGAGTTGACAATGCTGCCTTCTTCATTCAATATGATTAATGATGACCCTTTTGGGGGAATAGAGCTGGTTCTCTTAAAATCCCCCCAAAAAGCAGTGGGACCTACTCAGCCAAAACTGAGGAGTGCAAGTGCTCTTGGGAGCTGGAGCCAGAATCCAGCTTCTGGGTATTCTTGAGCTTGAGCCAGTTCCCCTTTTGCTCACTACTCACATTCAAAGACACAAGCATTGGCAACTTCTGGGTGAAAATCTTTAGCTCTAGATTGAAGTCATAATGGAAGTAAATTTGTCACAAGAATTTTGCTCCAAGTGCGGGCTCACAAATAGGAAGGGTGTTGTGTGCTCCTTCTTCATCACGTCCATCACCTTTGTGCTTAACATTTCTAGAACTTCCAGATCCCAAAGTTCCAAGTTTAGCACTCCAACATATTAAATCCTATGAGCAATGTTGATAACCAACAATAATTCTCACTACGATATTGAGTTCCACAAACATCAAACCTTAATTCCAAATAGAATTGGAGAGTTTTCAATGCATGAAATGTTTGAATGGAAATTTGTACCTCGTATCCATAATCAAGTAGAGCCTCTTGTGTAAGGCTATACCAAGTCTTTTTTATTTTACCCATGCACTTTTTATATTGCTCCTTAGGGATGACATCCTTAAATTGATGCAATGGTATCACCCGTATGGACTAAATATGAAAGAAATTTTGCATAAGGGATGGCTTAACATGGTCAAACTCAACAAACCTATGATTGGAAGGACAAGCAAACCTTGTACTATAAATAAATAATTAGAAACAAATCATGCATCACCCTTGGGTTTGATCTTGACATACTTATTGAGATTGGTCATTGTTGTCAAAAGTTCAACTAATTCACAAGTTGTGTTGAATAGAAAGTTGTGTATTTCTACATGCCAGTCCACATCATTTGGGTGAATTGAATTTATGCATGGCAAGCATGCTTGAAGCCTATGGTTGTCGTCCCAAAGATACAACAACTTTCTAGATAGAGATGAGAAGTTGGCATCCGCCTTCAAGAATGCTTCAATTTTTTCATTTTTTTGCTTCCAAAGCAAACTCCAAGACTCTGCAAAGTTGGCCATAGACTTAGTTTCTCCTTACCAATTTTGGGGTGATACATAAACACTAAAAGAAAATTTGTCATTTGCAACCAATTGTTTGGGACTATAATAGTTGCAAACGACATATTACAATCTTAAACAACTATCATTTGTGCCTATTATAGTTGCAAATGATAGTTTTAATTACAAACAATTGGTTGTAAACAACATGTTTTTCTTCTAGTGAAAATGCATTGTCACCATCCCTATAACCCATTTGGAAAGCTTGTTTCATCTTCGTCACATTGATATTCAAAGTGGGGTGAATGATGGGCATAACAACCATCCAACAAAGCAAGATGTTCATTATGGCCTTCCTCTTCTATGGATTTTGAATTTGTTCAACACCTCCATGGTATTGAATTTCTTTATCCTCCCAACAAGCTCCCCAATTCCCCACAATCCATTACAATGAATTTGATTGTTCAAAAACAATACACCAAGAAAGAAACTTCAACGAGTTTGAAGATTACTTGAAGAAAACTATATTTAAAACCAACATATTGATTTTCATTCTCAAAGTCCACTGTAACCCATTACTAATGGACTAGGATGAAATATTGAACTAGAGACAATAATTCATTATGGTGCAATAACATATGTTCTATATTTGTTATTGACTATAGGAAATACATCACTAAGACATCAGAAAATAACTACTCTAGAATTATAGAAATCTATTCACTCACTATGGTCAACATCAACCATAACCAAAGAGAGCGTTTTAGCAAGCATGAATATAAGCGTTCATAGACTACTTTTATAAGAATTTTGATATGGTTGGTGTCAACCATAGCCAAAGAGAGCCTTTCGGTAATCGTGAACATAAACGTTCATAAATTGCTTATAAAAGAAATTGGATATGGTCATCACCACTAGAAGAAAAGTTTCAATTTGCAATGTAATTTGCAACTAAACATAGATTACAATCAACATATATAATTAAAATTCCATTAGTTGCATGAATGGAGTTGTATCGAACATTTAATCACAAATGATGACTTAACATGATGTCATCACATTCCACATGGACAATGTATATAGTCAACATATACACTTTCATCCATTGACCATTCATATAAAGTTTACAACTACTCACCATTATTTGCAACTATATTATAACCCATTACAAATTGCCATGTGGGAACATAATAATAATTTTTTAAATTATGTTTTTAAATTGCATATTGGATCTTCATCATCTATTTTGGATGGTGTTAGATCATACCATGTAGCACAATAAAATTTTCCCATGTGTAATGTTAATTTTATTTTGACCAAAATACATTTGAATCAATATTTAAATAGGTATGTATGTATGTAGGTAAGTAGGTAGGTGGGTTAGGACGTAGATATGTAAATATCTCTTGAATGACACGTCTTAATGTCACATCATTTTTTGAATTAAAAGTGAAAAGACACTATTATTGGCAATTATTTGCCATATCATTTTTGCCCCTTTTAGCCATGTTTCATTCCATCCATAAAATTTTAGTGATCCTTGTATTGTTTTGATCCTTGTACTTTATTTATTATATTGATTCTTGAAATGTAAGTATTGTTTTGATGTTTGAAAGGCCATTATTGTATTGATTCTTGTCAAAAGTTGATTGTTCAAGAATGTTAGTAATTATTTTTTGTTCTTTCATTTTCATAATTGTTTAGATGCTAGATGTGAACGAATCAATTTCCTCTGTTTATGTCTTGTAGTTTAAGGCACACTTTACATTTGGAATTAAAGCAAAAAAACCTTGGGGCCAACTTTGAGGGTTTTGGGGGTTCAAAATGGCCCCAAATTATTAATAAATGCTAAAACATTGATGTCAAAAATTTAATAAATGTTGGGACATTACTGCAAGGGTTGCAAATTGGGCGCCCAAATATTATGGTATCTTTTCCTCAATCTTGGGGCCAATATAAGGCCATAACTTTTAGCAATTATTAACACTTTGGCTAGACAAAAAAAAAATTTTCTTTTTTAGCCTCAACTCCATTTTAAAGCCTTCTGGGCCAAATTCAACTTCTATAGAAATAGATTCAATGTTGGATTTTGGTTGAAGATCGACCGTAACTCCTAGTGTAAAGTGGGCCTTACTTATGGTGTCTTTGGACAACAATCTTGATGGCACCCATGTGACGACCCGCCCCCATTTCCAATGAGCAAAAATTTACAAGCATTCTTGAAATTTTATCTACAAGATATTAGGTTATAAATAGCCACCCTTGTGTTGTAAGGGACATGTCATTCCATCTTTTCACACAAGTGATTGTGATCCATTTGTAATTCTTGAGTTGTGTAAATTTTGTTGCCCAAAACTAATTGGTTTTTAAAAAAATTGTGTAAACTTACACTAGATGCCCATCATTCACTATCCACATCTTCATCTTTTCACCTTTGTTTTGAACCATTTTTTTCCCACATCCTTCATATTGCCCTCTATGTACCATAATGTTTTTGCCATAAATAAGGCATGCAACCTTTGTCGAATTTTACCAACACTTGAAATTCCAAAAATGGCTAGAATTTTTTTTTAAAAATAATTTAATGATAGGGATTTTCCATTTTATTGTGTTCTACGAAGGACTCCACCTAATGTAACTTTTTAAAATTCCAACGAAATTTGATACTTTTGGCCATATTTGTTTTCAAGGTTGGATCAATGTTTTTCTAGGCATTGTTTTGGTTTAATTTCAATTTGGAGTTTACTTATGTTTTGTTGAGTGGGATTGCCTTGTTGGTCTTCAATAATAGTTATGTTTTATTAAAAAATCCTAATAGAACCCAGTTTTGATTATTTGTGGTACATTATTTATTATAATTTTCACCCTACTAAAGCCATTCAACAACACATCCATTTTACATTCCTAAAAATAGGTCCTCACTTTAATTAACATCACCCAAAATACTATAGTTTCATTTATGTCGTTGGGTTCAAAGTTTTCCCTCCACATATATTTGCCTTCTCAATTGCCTCCTTTGTGTAATGTTGGGATTGTTGTCACTTTCATTTATTGTTTTGGTTTGGTCATTTTCAATTTTCTTTTTAACGTTTGTACTATTTTTATTGTTGCATTATCAACTAAGTGCCTGAAATTTATGTAAACGAAAAAATGATTCATTCCATTTGGCCCACTTGGTTGTCTACAATCCTACCACCATGTTATCTGTGATTGGAAATAACATTTGGCACCATATGGTTACTCTTCCTTATGTTTTTGTTATATTTTTCTTCAATAAAAAAAATTCTCGCATTGAATTCTCGTGTTTTAGTTATTTTTCTTTCCTTCAAACATTTTAAGGTTCTATTCGTTTATAATGCAATGGTCATGAATGGTTGTTTTAAGGTTTTGTTATTTGTAATGCAATCATTGTTTCCTTCAAATTTAGTTCCTAGTGCAACAATGATTCTTATTCACACCATTGTTATCGCAACCCCACTTTGGGCTAAGTGTGAGGATGAAACTCACACTCCCAAAAGTGGGGACTTGGAGTCCTTCGGGACTCCCAAAATTTCAGAGCTTGATTGCAAGAGTCAAAACACCTCACATTGGGGTGTTCTTTATATCAATGGAAAGGTCTTGAAGTGTAGATGTCCAAAATGGCCTTATATGAGCCATTTGGACATTTGCAGCCCAAGTTATGGGCAAAAGAAAGGCCGGGAGTCAAACTGGCAGTTTGACTCTCAACCATTAAAAGTTGGGAATCAACCTCTTCCCGACGTCTGCAGAAGGAATGCAACTTGGCATTGGAAAGCTCTCGAGGAGAGCTACAATTTTGTTTTAGACCTCACTCCAATCAGAGGTCGGAGCCAGGAGATATGAGTTCCCAAAATCCCAAGAGTCCAACCCAAGACAATTTCGGGACTCTTCCTTGGGAGTCCCGGGAAAAAGTGCCATTTGGATGTGGCTCCCGTAGAGCAATGCAGAGAATACTATATGGGGGAAGGTGGTGGTTTCCCCCGAGTCCGGGCCGTGGTGAGTCAAGTGAGTCTAAGGTCGCCCGTGGCTTGTCCCAACACCAAATGGATGTAGAATGAGTTCTAACCAACTTGGGGTTGGTTTTGGATGCAGGATCGTGTAACAACATAATTGTCCCTCTTCCTAGTCTAATCCCGTGACTTCTAGCACGCCCCTCTTACCCCCTTTAGTGTTGGAAGTCGGGAGCGGCTCCAAGTTCCAACTTTCCGCAATTCAACATACCTAGACCTTCAAATGGGTCTAACAAGGAACTTAGGAGTGCATCAATTATAATGATCATGCATTGCAATGCAACAAAAAACCTTAAAACTCACATTGCGCCTTATACGTGAGCATGCAATAACCACATGCCTAACTAAGACTTGCATTATACATAGAACCCATGTAAGGTGAAAGTATGATTAAGTGGACCCACTATGAGCCACCTTAAAGTACAATCAAGGAACAAAAATTAACCAAATAATATTCCTAGGCCTTTTTCTTGAACTTTTTTCATAATTATAAATTATTACTTTTCCATGTTTATTTATTGCATGCCAAAGTATATGGCTTGAAGTTTCAATTACAATGAAAAGGTGGAAATCATCACAAAGTTGTATTCCTTATTGATGTGACCCTTCCAAAAATCAAGTTTTTAAACTTTGGAAATTCATAACTAAATTATACCTATTCAAATAGTTACCCAATAAAAATATCAAATAGAATACCATCTAAAGTACCTTAGAAAATTATATCCACAAAAAAAAACCCCCCAGGCCTTATTTGAAAAATGTTTACAACAAAACAAATTTAAGGAAAATAATCATTATGACAATCCTAAAATTTTGTGTGAATGTAATGGATAGGAACATCAAAATTCAAAATATTTTTTACATTGTTAAAGTTTCAAAATTTATACAACCAATTATTGTATTCAACAATTTTTTTTACTAAAAACCTTTCTTGATGTGTTTCCTATGTTTTAAAAATGGGTCTTGAAAAATGAAGGTGTGACATTCATTGTGGTACCACCCAATCATACTTTCACCTTACATGCAATTGAATAGTGTTCAATGCACATTTAGCCATTAGATGAAAAATTCCACCCCATCCAATGAAGAAAAGTACCAATTGGTGTGTTGGTGGGTGTTGATTCATGTTGACCATCTAAAACCACCTTTCAATAGTACTATGGACTTGAAATTTACAACCAATGCATGTGTTAATAAACAAAATATATATTTGTTAAAATACATGCACATAAGAACCTTGTTATTTCCTATGCATGCATGGTTAAAATATATACAATGCATGGATTCAAATTGAAAAGTTAACAAGACAAACTCTCATGCATGTATTACAAATGAATAAGAATGATAATAGATTCAAACTCACCTCTTTATATAGGTTAGGTGATTCTTATTAGTAACTAAAATAATTACCTTACTTACACAAAAATATGGACCACTAATCAAATTTTTTATATCTAACTAATTACTTAACACTTACAAAAATCAAATCTATACTTAATACATGGTTAAAATTAATCCAAAATATGTAACATTAACTTTAACTAGCAAGGTAACTAATAACTAATAAATTAACACTTACATAAATTATTATTTAATATTTACAAAGGTCAAATTTATACTTAATGCATGGTTAACAACATGATTTTCTATGTTATATTTGATTATTTTATTAGGAAAAAATAAATTGGCCACTATACAACATATTTTCATGATGGTTATAACCCTACTTTGCAACAAACTACCTTTGGGATTATGTGACTTGCCATCCACTTGAAACCCATTATGTTTCATATATGTTTTAAGTAACTAAAAGGGCCATACACTAATGATAATGGGACACCCACTTGTGGTGTCATTGCATAGTGGTATACAATAACATCATTACTTGGTGTCCCATTAATGATTATAAAAACCTTTACACACCAATTATTAAAAAAATTGGTTTTTGGACAACATAATTTAATAGGTAATGAACTTTTGATATATACATATTTGGTAGGAAGCACCAATTTGCAATAATGATGTAATAGACTTTTCAATGTAAACAATACCTCATTAAAAATGTCAAATTTAAACAATATTTATTACTGAATGTTAGGGATTACTAGAAAGTAAAAAAAAGAAAACATGAAAATACAACTTGTAACCCATGTTACCTTTGGATTAGCAAGAGAGCAATATGTTAAACAAAGTTGTTCAAAAGTTACCAAGTTTCCACATGGGTAACCTATCCTATAAACATTCCCACTTTCATTGCACTCTACCTATGTAATTCAATAAGTTTCATAGGTATGTATATAGGTAATGTGAATGATTAATATGCATGTAGGTAAGGCACTTGGTGATTACTAGGTAGGTAGATAAATGTGCATTGAATGGTTAAATAACTTGCCATGAGGGTTAAATACGGGGATGCAGATCACTATGAGAAAAAGGGCTTGCAATAATTGGTCTTACAACTCAATTTTTGAGCTGCAATGACCATTTGCAACTCATCATATTTATATGTTGCGAGTGCTAATGGACAAGTTGCATGAATTGCAAAGTTACAACTCATTATATATATGATGCAATTCATTGCAACTCAATTGCAACTCTATCAAAACAACTCATTTTCAACCACTATGTAACTTCATTATAATTACACCCACGGTGTCATGCTCATGTCATTAATTGTTAGTCATTTATTAAAATATGACACGTGGCACTATGAAGATTTTTGAACATAAACATTATTTTCTTTCCAAAATATTGATTTCTATCATGCATTATGATTGTTAATGATGGTTTGAAGTTGTGATACATGGCATGATTGAAAATTGTCACATGGCATATTAATTGTATTTTGGAAAAAAAATAAAAATAAGAATCTATTTTAGTAGCTAACTGGGTCATACATAACCATAGGTAGGTAGGTTGATAGGTTTTAAAACCTACATACTTACGTATTTACCTAGGACCTACCTACCTACTTACATGTAGGTAGGTAGAAAATAGGATCTACTACTTAAATGGGTATTAGGTAAGAAAACACAAGACTAAATCAATTTTAAAAAAACCATTTTTTTTCCTTTTTTTATTTTATGTTTTGCCTTTAAAGTTAAGTTTTTTTTAGCTTATTTCAAAATGGCATATGTATTTGAATGTGAAATATAAGATAAGAAGTTTTTTTTATATAGTTTCCAACTTAAGATTCAAGGACAAAGTATATGAGTTTAATTTTTTAACTGTTCTTTAGTTGCAAATTGACTTATAATTGAATTGCAATGATAGAAAATATTTTTGCACATGCTTTATGTTTTTTTTCATTATGTAAGTCATACAATTAAATTAATGACTACATGATAATGAAATATGTAAATTATTTATTTAATATTTATTTATTTGAAATAGTGATTTTAATTAATTAATTCTTAGATATTTAATTATCAAAATAACTTATTTCATTTTATGAAAAATATTGATGTAAAGAATATTTTTTTGAATTAAATACATGATAATTAATGAATTGGATTAATTATTTGAATTCATTACTTGGTGAGCTAGTTATTTAAATTAATTAGTATAATTCAAATAATTAGTTAGTTCATGAATTAAAATAATTTATATCAAATAGCTATTTATTTATTAATTAATTAATTTTTTTGAATGAATGAATTTAATTTAAAAAATTATTTATCAATTTAATAAATTAATTCATAATATTTAAGTAAATTAATCATTAATAAAAAATATATTAATATGTAATTAATTACTGAAAAATAGCTCAATATTAAATATTAAATATTAAATATGAATTTGGGTAGAAAATGTGCATGTATGAATATGCATATCTTGTACATTGAATTTAATTTTTAATATAATATACACATTGTTTTTATGTTATCATCTAAATTAATTATATTTAGTTAATTAATTAATTAGTGAATGAAATTAAATAACGATTTGGTAATTATTGATGAATTAATAATTATTTTAAATAATCAATATAATTCATTATGAAGTATCTCCATTGTGGATAAATATATATCTGATTAATATATAATATATAATTAGTTTGTTACTTAAAGTAAAATTAATTATATGAATCACATTTATTTATTCATATTTATAGTCAAATTATTGAAACAATAATTATTTACAAAACATTAGATATGAATATGTATTTTTCTTAAGTTATAAATAGTTATATTATAGTCATAACATATGCGAATAATAACATTTTAGTAGTGGTACAATAGTGGCCATACTAATTGTATCAATGGGAATCATAGTCGAAAATTAATTACAAATGTATTTTATAATAGGTGGTGGAAATGTGGAAAGTGACATGATCACATGTATGTACATTGTACATTAGTTGTAACATATTTGTTCCTTTAATGACACATTTATAACAATTCTAAAGTAGTTGGCACAACTAAAATGCGACTCTTGAAAAAATCAAACATGGTTGATTACATATGTACATATGGTGTGTATAAATTATCATATAAAAGACTCATTTTCAATTCACTTACAACTATAATACAATTAATTGATTTTTTAATGTGGTAATTTATTTATTAATACATCGTATTTCTAAGGGGATAGTTGCATAATAGTTGTATATGAGTTTTTTTTAGTTTTAGTTGCAAGGTATTGTGGTTTCAATGGATGTAGTTTCTCATAATGAAATACTATGGAACAATGTTTCCTACATTGCCATACCATCCATCCTACATGGTGCTCAAGTGAGTGTTCATTCATTTTGGCCCTTCCTAGGCATGTCTTTACCTTGCCCCACCTTTTTGGAATGTAATTTGATGTAATGGTAGGTTTGAAAAGGGGCACTACTACAATTCATGGTTTTTTCGATTGAGTTTTCTAGTAAAAATATACCCAACAGTGATAGGCATCAAAAAGACCACATGTTAATCAAAACAAGTTGTTTTGGCCATATCCTACATGACTAGGAAGTCAAATTGGACCTTGTCATTTTGATTGGCAAACTGATTTACAAAATGATTAATTATTCAACTGGAAGATAATGGACTATTTAACTAGATCAATTTTATACCTAAATTAAAATCATTTTTTGGATTATTATTTTAAAAATTAATAGGTAGGTAGGTAGGCAATAAAAAGGTTTAGGTAGCTTGAAAACATGTATTTAGGTAGGTAGGTGTTACTTTAACCTATTTAACCTAATCTCACCAAACTACTTTAGTCTAACCTACATACCTTAGCCTTTTAAACATGCACATGGGTTGTAAATATAAGGAATTGAACCCCAAACCTTTCCAATGATAAACCAAATGCTTATGAATGCACTACATCATCAAAGGTGTTCACTTTATTAAGTTTTTTATTTTAAATGTTTATTTCGCATCATTAAACATAATGGTTAAACTTAAGTGACAACTAGTGACTAAATTCAATGACTTAAATAAATGGTTAAACCTAGTGGTTAAACCTAATGATTTAAACTAATGGTTAAACCTAGTGCTTAAATTCAACGATTTAAACTAATGGCTAAACCTAATGACTAAATTCACTGACTTAAACTAATGGCTAAACCTAGTGGCTAAACCCAACAACTTAAATTAATGGCTAAACCTAATGGTTAAACCCAACAACTTAAACTAATGGCTAAACCTAGTGGTTAAACCCAACAACTTAAATTAATGGTTAAACCTAGTGGTTAAATTCATTGATTTAAATTAATGGTTAAACCTAGTGGTTAAATTCATTGATTTAAATTAATGGTTAAACCTAGTGCTCAAATTCAACGAATTAAATTAATGGTTAAACCTAGTGACCAAATTTTGCGATTTAAACTAATAATTAAATCTAGTGGCTTAACTCATTGACTTAAACTAATGGCTAAACCCAATAATTTAAACTAATGGCTAAACCTAGTGGTTAAATTCATTGATTTAAATTAATAGGTAAACCTAATGGTTAAACTCAACGAATTAAATTAATGGTTAAACCTAGTGACTAAATTTAACAATTTAAACTAATAATTAAATCTAGTGGCTGAACTCATTAACTTAAACTAATGGCTAATCTTAGTGGCTAAACTCAACAACTTAAACTAATGGGGTCCAAATTATTTAAGGTGTACCATTGAGGACAAAAAGGACTTAGTCCTTAATGGAGTCCTTTTTTGTCCTATATTTTGATCCCCATTAATATAAATGAATCAAAGTGTGTCATATTATTTATAAGTACCATATGTTAAACCATTATAATTTAAAATTCCATCAATCTCATCCATTTTGTGTTTATAAATGGTCAAATAGGACTATGTAAAAGAGTATAATAAAAGTGACAACGTGATAATATTTCGGTATTCCTTAAGGAATTAAAACCCAATGGCTAAATTCAACAACTTAAAGTAATGGCTAAACATACTAGTTAAACTTTGATTAAGTTTCATGATAAAACTAAAGCTAAACATAGTGGTTAAACCTAGTTGATAAACTTAATGGTTAAATTTCATAACTAAACATAATGGTTAAACTTAATCGATAAACTTAATGGCTAAACATATTTCATGGCTAAACCTAGGCTAAACCTTGTCCCAAAATCTAGTGGTTAAACATAGTATCTAAACATAGGTTAAACTTAAGTTAAACCTAGTGGGTAATTTTAGTGGTTAAACATATTGGAAAAACCTGGGCCAAACTTAATGGCTATACTTAATGGTTAAATTTAAGTTATACCTATTGGCAAAACTTAATGATTCAACTTAAGTTAAACTTAGTACCAAATTTAGTGAGTAAGTATAATGGTTAAATTTAATGGTTACACTTAGTGGTTAAACTTAAGTAGGTAAGTGGGTGGATAGGGAAGTAAATAATATGATGGTAGGTGGGTAGGTAAGTAGGAAGGTAGGTAAACAAAAGGTGGATGGGTGGGTGGTAATAGGTAGGTAAGTAGCTAACTAAGTAAATAGGTGGATGAGTAGGTAGGAGGTAAATGCATAGGGTAGTAGACCATGTTATATTTGATTAAAAATCATTAGGCATCTTAATTAAATGTTCAATTTGATTAAAAACCATTGGTCACTTTTATTAAGAATCATTGGCCATTTTGACTAAAGTTGTATAATTTGATTGTGTGTTTAGTCCAATGAACCATTATAGTCAAGTTGATTAGTCAACAGATACATGTGTCATATAAGCTCGTAGACTTTAGTAAAATGTACACGTCCATTGGTCAAAATGACAAGTTAGTAATTTGAACCTTTTCGCTACTATAGAAGTGGGGTGCAATTTACTAGCCTAAATCACTATGCAACCTTAAAAAAGAAATAAGTTCATTGCATTTTATTGATTTCACCCTAGTGAAGTTATTCCATTATAACATCATTATGTAAAAATCATGTTTCCTTGCTAGTTAACATAATTCACTATTATAATTTACTATAGTCAATAGGTTTATTTTTATGTTTTTTCAAAATATTCTATTTATGTTACTTTTTGATATACCCTATATTATTTTAAACTACTTTTGTTATTTTAACTTATATTTTATGTTATTATAGGCTATTATAAATTATTGTACCCTAATTATTATACGTTATTTTACTTGAAGGTATCTTAACTAATTTATTATAAAATTTTAAGTTATTCTAAATTAAATTATTCAATTAACTTTAAAGTATACCTTAAGTTATTTCATTTTAAATTAATATATGTTATTTCAAGTTATACTTTAAATTATTCAAGGTCATTCTACTTTATGTTAAGTATAATAATTTAAAATAATATAAAATATAATATAATGACCTAAAGTAAAATAAATTGGAATATAAACTAATAACCTATGAAAAATAATTTAAAATACTTTATAATATTATAACATAAAATATCCAAAAATAATTTATAATACAATAACCATCAATAACCACCAATAAAATAATCACCAATGGCTTAAAATGAAATAACCATTAATAAAATAGCCACCAATAACTTTTAATGTAATAACATTAATAACCACCAATAACCATTAATATAATCACATTAATAACCATCAATAACCACAAATATCCACAATAAAATATGCACCAATAGCCATTAATATAATAACCATTAATAATGATCAATAACAAAGTATGCACCAAAAGCCATTAATATAATAGTCACCAATAACCACAAATATAATAATCATTAATAAAGACCAATATCCACCAATAGAATAGCCACTAATATCCACCAATAGTCACGAATATAATAACCATTAATAAACACAAATATCCATCAATGGAATATCCATCAATAATTATTAATAGAATAACCATTAATAAAAACCAATATCCACCAATAGAATAGTCATCAATAGCCATAAATATAATAACCATTAATAAAATAGCCATTAATAGAATGACAACCAATAAGCACTAATGCAATAGCTATTAATAGCCATCAACATAATAGCCACCAATAACCATTAATAAAATAACCACTAATAACTATTAATATAATAGTCATTAATAACCATTAATATAATAACCAATAATAAACACAATATCCAAAATAGAATATCCATTGATAACCATTAATAGAATAGCCACCAATAGCCAACAATAGAATAATCATCAATAGACATTAATAGAATAACCAACAATATCCACTAATAAAATAATCAACAATAGCCATTAATAAAATAATCACCAATAACCATTAATAAAATAATCACCAATAGCCATTAATAAAATAAACACCAATAACCATTAATAAAATAACCACTAATAGCCATTAATAGAATAGCTACCAATAACCACCAATATAATAACCACCCATAACTATTAATAGAATAGCCACCAATAAAATAGGTATCAATAGCCATTAATAACCATTAATAATTTTAATAAAAGAATAACCAATAGCCATATATTATAATTGCTTAGGATTGCACAAAATAGTATAGGGTAAAATAAGTTATAATAGACAAAAGTGATTTAAGGTGAGATAACCTATAATAACCTATAATTACCAATAATAATATAAAATGAAATAACTTTCAATAGCAAAAAATAACTTATTATAGCTACAAGTAGCTTAAACCAAAATAATTTACAATAGCTTAAAAATCATAGAATAGCCAAAAACACTTACAATAGCTAAAAATAGCCGAAGGTGAAATAAATTAAAATAGCCAAAAGTAATTTAAAATAACCAAAAGTAGCTTAGGGTGAAATAGCCAAAAATGACCAAATGTAATTGAAAATAACCATAAATAGCCGTAAATAATGTAGGGTGAAATAATTTAAATTAATGAAAGAAGTCATATAATAATTGAAAGTAGTTTAACATAGGTAGTATTATTATATGAATAAAAATCTTATCCATTTATTTTATTTTTTTCTTTTTCAAAAGAATGGTCATTGAAATGTTATTTAGTATTGATATTTAACTTTTTTTCGTTCAAATGATTTTAAATTTTCAAAAAGAAATAAATGTAATTATGTACATTATTGAATTGTTTTTGAAAAAAAAATTCGAATCATTTCATTTGAACAAAATCTCAATAAGATATGAATTTTAAAAGTTTATGTTTTTGTATTGTTTAAAATGAAGTATTTAATAAATAGAATGTAATGTAGCATATTATCATAACAAGTGGGGTGACTTGATGGTAAGGGTGTTTGACTCCATTCCAAAGGTCAAGGGATCAAACCTCATGAGTGGTGTTGTGTGTGGTCAACAATGGTATGTTGACAAAATATTCTCCTATCCAATTCCTAATATAGGTGTTAGGTTGATTACATGGCCTACCCACCTAGGCTAGGTTGCTTAGGTAATGACACATGCCTATAAATTATAAGTTTAAAAATTAAATTAATAATATTATTATATATTAGATAATTAAATTTTAATTGATTTTCACGCTGGTTAGTTAATTAATTAGTAAGTGAATGGTTTGGTAAATTTGTATTTCACTTGAAAATAACCTTGTTTCACTAAGTATTAGTGAAACAATTCATTGTCCGTAGCAACTAGTCCCTATTCACTAGGGGGTTAAACAATTTTATTAGGTAAAAATGTCCAAATTTATTCAAAATATAGCGAAACCCAGAGTGAACTAGGACACATTTTGTAGTAGTGTCTTAAAAAACCATGAGTTGTAATAGTGGGGTCTTGTCCATTTTGTTTAGTTTGTGAATCATGTAAAAAGGTGTTAAATACTCCATAATGGATTATGGATTATGTTCAATTGTGAATGTAACACCTTGTGCAAAGCCATGTGATCTTATTGTAAGGTTTGATTAACATTGGCTTAATTATAGGGAAAATTTAACGTAGGCTTGCTTTTACTTTCTATTCAAGAATAAATTAATGGTAAATATCGTCATTATTTTTTTGAGAGGTTGTGGGTTTGAAATTGGTGGTGGGATATAAGGGGGGGAAATCCTACCTAGCAAAACAAGGAAAATCGCATAAGGTGAAAAAAGACAAACGTGAACAAAAGTAATTAAAGGTGTATTTAGCATCTCCCTATGGAATAACAACCTTTGCATAAGGCAATCCTAAGCTTACCCTTAGATGGCCATGTCCTTTTACTTGCAATTGGTTTTGGCATTTTTATTATTTAAAAAAAAATAGTGTGATATAGATTATCATTTGTTTACACCAATTTTGGTTTTGTAGATTCCAAGTGCAATGTGAATAAAAATTACGGGAACATTAGTCCCACTTTGGAAAGGGCCTTGGTTGAACATCTTACCGTGTGATGGAACAATACCTTTCCTTACTATACATGACATACTCCTAAGTGGATCAAGCTTGAACAACCTTATTTTAATTTTTCACTAGTGATATTAAACATTAAAATTACGAAAAAAAAGATTTTAGATGTTTTTAGTCACTAGAAGTGAGGAAAAAATTGCCAAATTCATATATGCAAATTTTCATTATGTTGCTAAACATATAGAACAATGATTAAAGACTTGAATGTTATTATGGTTTTTTGTTAGATTGAAAAATTCTCCTAGGGATGACCACTTTTCCTACATCTTCCAATGAATGATTGCCATTTTAGCTACCTAAAAAAATCTTTAAAACAATTAGGCCTTAAGGTCAAAGCAAGATAAATTGTAACCCAAATTCACCTTGTCTATTTACAATGTAATTAATTGAAAGTAGCATGAAAACCCATCATAAATAAAATTGTACATTGAATTTTTTGATTTCAATAACCAAAAACAAGATAATTCTTCACTATTTTGCATTCAATTTCAATTTCCAACTTATTCTAATATAGTTTTTTGTTGGATTGAAAAACTCTCTTAGGGATGACCAACTTTTTTACATTTTCCAATGAATGATTTCCATTTTATCTACCCAAAAAAATTCCAAAAAAAACATTAGGCCTTAAGGTCAAATACATATTTTACCTATTTGTTTCAAATGCAATTAGTTTTGTAATGTGGGTTGATGTAAAATACATGTAAATTAAGGAGAAAGTAGGTGCCAAAAAATAGAAATTTGATTTTTTTAAATATTAAGATTAAAAAATAATGATCTTTACATCTTTATCTAATAAACATATTCAATTCAATATTATTTGTTTAAAGTACCCACAAATCCAACATTTTCCTCTTTTCAAATGAATATACTTTTGATGTACTTTTAAAAAAAAACATTTTGTAAGTAGCTTCTCATAAGTTCAATAGAAATCCATGATGATTTTAAAACTGTACTTCCATTCATTTTGATTTTATATGCATAACACACATAAAGTGATAAACAAATATTTTTTGTGTTCATTTTACCTTGCTTCCACCCCTCACTAGGCTAATTCCATAATATGTGATGTACATAAACATAGTCCAAATGTAGGTTTCTAACTAAAATCACTATCAAATGGTGTTGAAAAATAATAGGCCCCAATATTCAAAAGGAAAAATAAAAACAAGAAGGCTAGAAAATGAAGGTCACAAAATAAGGATTTGTACAAAATACTTCACTTTTATTCCACCTTGCCAACAAGGCTAGAAAATGAAGGTCATACAATAACGATTTGTACAAAGTACTACACTTTTATTCAATCGTGCCTTTATGTAAGGCTGGAAAATGAAGGTCACACAATAAGGATTTGTACAAAGTACTATACCTTTATTCCACCATTCCTTTATGCAAAGGCAAAAAAATGAAGGGTCACAAAATAAGGATTTGTACAAAAGTACTACACTTTTATTCAACCGTGCCTTTATGTAAGGCTAGAAAATGAAGGTCACACAATAAGGATTTGTACAAAGTACTATACCTTTATTCCACCATTCCTTTATGCAAAGGCAAGAAAATGAAGGGTCACAAAATAAGGATTTGTACAAAGTATTATAGGGCAAACTTATCCTTGGGTGGTACCATTAGGAATATCACACCCCAAATTTTTGAAACCCATCCAACTTTAAAACAACATAGGACTCACATAAAGAAAGTTTTTAATTTCAAATTACTTATCAAAAGGTTACATAAGTCATGTAAAATTTGAAACTCTAATTAAATTTTCAAAAAATATTGTTTTGATATGGAATGCATAAGGAAAAAAAATTAGGAATGTCACACAAGGGATTGTTTTGATCAGGAACATAAAAGGAATCTATTTTTTTGAAATTTTTTTTGGATGTTAATCTTTAAGAATATTTCAAATGCCAACCTATTTTATGTCTTTTATAAATAATTGATTGAATGAATTTTCCTTTAGTTATGAATTTTTAAAATCAAGATTGTGAAGTCCTAAAAGGCCATTGATGTCAAGAACACAAATGATAACTATATCCATCTTTTGTTATTTTAATGACTAGTTTGGATCATTCCCTTGTGCATGTACTAAATAAACAAGAAAAAATATTTAATGTGTAAATGTAAAGACACCTAAAAGAATTTTTTTTTTGAATGGGTTAGGATTGGTTCATGATTTAATATGTTAATGCATATTATAGGTTTTTGGGTGCTCATTATTTTTCATGAGTGTGTGCATAGGTATGCATAGGTGCATAGGTGCAAAGTTCACCTAATCCAATCAAATAAACCAATGTATAAGTAGATGAAATTTCATTTCTTAAATTGGGTCCAACTTTCCTATGATTTTGGCAAGGTGGTTCCTAGTGGTACCACCCAAGGATAAGTTTGTTGTACATCTTTATTCCATCATGCCTTATGCAAGGCTAAAAATGAGGGTCACAAATGAAGGTTAAAATATTACACCTTTATTCCACCATGTTTTTTAGCAAGGATTTAAAATTTACTTGGGTCTAGTGCAGGCCTCATAAAAAGTGGTAATCTAAAAATAGATACCACTTTTACCACATTTAGGGTCAAATGTGTACCACTTTTAAGAAATATGTTGGAAATAGTCCAAAACTCCTAC